>Ga0335081_10002523_pt1 | contig 28822 bp, 39 predicted proteins | sample Lox_Sample_35_FD_206713 | JGI IMG/M metagenome (GOLD analysis project Ga0335081, IMG submission 206713) | Soil microbial communities from Loxahatchee National Wildlife Refuge, Florida, United States - Lox_Sample_3.5 | ecosystem: Environmental > Terrestrial > Soil > Wetlands | place: USA...
TACTGCCTTTATGGGCACCCGACGCAAATCCCGCGAGCTGGCGCTGCAGATGCTGTTCCAGGCCGACATGGGCAAGCAGAGCAAGGAAGAGGTTTGCGGCAGCTTCTGGCGCGAGCGGGCGGAGGTGGAGCGGGAGACGCGCGGCTTCGCCGACGACCTGTTCGCCGTGGCCAGGGACCGTGGCGCAGAGATCGACGAGATGATCGAGCGGCATGCCGCGCATTGGCGCATGGACCGCATGGCAGCGGTGGACCGCAACATCCTGCGGCTGGGGGCGGCGGAATTCCTCGGCTATCCCGACACCCCGCGTCCGGTGGTCATCAACGAGGCGCTGGAGATCGCGCGCCGCTTCTCGACGCCGGAATCGGTGCAGTTCATCAATGGCGTGCTGGACAGTGTGGCGCGGGAGCTGGAGAAATTGCCGGCCTCAGCAAAATCGCCGTGAGCGCAACCTATGACGTGGACGGAAGACGCGCGTGAGATCATTCAAGACCTGCTGCAGGAGCTGCCGTTGCCAGTGCGCGGCGGCACTGAGCAAGCCGCGAACTTCCGAGCGGAAAGCATCGCGGAGCAGGCCGCGGCCCGCCGTATCGATCTGGAGACCGCGGTGCGCGCCTTCATCGAGTGCACCCCCCGCGACCTGCGGGAGCGCCTGAAGCACACGCTTTCCTACAAAGGCATTGATCCCGAAGATTACGAATCTGCGTTTTCGTCCTAGAAATCGCTTTCGGCTCTTGGCTTTTAGCCGACAGCGAAAAGCCAGGAGCGAAAAAGCGCTTCTTACTGCACGGTCATGGTGGTGGAGCCGCTGACGCCGGCGGTGCTAGCCGTGATGGTGGTGGTGCCGACCGCCAGCGCCCTGGCCTGGCCAGGGGTCAGCTGCGGAATCACCGTGGTGTTGGGCCCGATGATCGCCACCACCGTGTTGCTTGAGGTCCAGGTAACGAAGTTGGTCATGTCGCGGGTGGTGTTATCCGAGAACGTGCCCGTGGCCGTGAAACAAACCTCGCCATTCGGGGTCCCGGCCGGGCACTTCTGAGGAGCTCCGTTAACTCCGATGGTCGGGTTGAGCGGCGCAAGCGTGAGTGCTTTGAGCGTCGCCACCGCCGCCACCGGCCGCACCAGGACGAAATCCGGCTTGCAGCCGCCCGTGACTGACGGGCACAGGTTTACCGCGATGCTCTGCGTGTCAATCGGAGGCGTCTTAGTGAGGTCCACGCGGTGGACTGCGCCATCACTGCCGCCAACGTAGAGATTGGCGCTATCGGGAGTGACACCGCCGCTCAGCGGTTGCGCGTTTCCGGAGAGCGCGACCGCCGACGTCTGCTTCGATGCCAGGTTGTACACCAGCACGCCCTCATTGGCGAGGATGATAGCCAGCTGGCTGTTGGGCGTCACCAGCAGTTGACGGGCGGTGAAGCTGGCCAGACCAGAAAAGCTGTGGGCGGTGACCGCATTGGTCATGGTGGGCGGGCACTGGCCGTTGTTGCTGGCATCAATCTCGTCGAGATTGGGTGAGTTAGCGTCTACCATACCCGTGGCGTTGGGGACGGCAGCAACGTGGCTGGGACCTCCACTGCCCACAGTCGACTGAAACGCATCCGTGCAATTTGCCGGCGAGCTGCCTGGAACAAAGGGCGCAATCAAATCATCGCCGTCAGACACAGCCGTGTAGGCCATGGCGCCGGTGGCGAAGAAGGCCACTTGCTGTGGCGCTACCCCTGGCGACAGGGTGCTCGCCGAGCCGCTCAAGGGGATGGTTCGCAGCGGCAGTCCGGCAGTGTAGATGTATAGAGTACTGCCGGAGACGATGTAGATCTTCGATCCGTCGATGGATATGGCGGCGGCGGTGGCGTTGGGGATGGGAAGGGTCGCGACGATGGCAGGAGTAGTGTTTGCGATCAATACCAGGGAGTTGGCAGGGTCGGAAAGCACCACACTGGTGCCATCCGTGGCCAGCACATTGCCGGTGATGGATGTTACCGGAGCAGCCACCGTGCTCACAGCGGCGTCGAACCGCACCAGGCCCGAGCAGGCAGCGCCGTTGGGTCCGGATGTGGTGCCGGAGGTGCAGGTAGTGCTCATAAAGGCAGGATTTCCCAGCGGCGTCAGCACCATCGAATTCACCACCAGGTTGGCCGGCAAGGTGAAGGCGGCCCCGGCAACGTTGGTGGTGGTATCGATAGGAACCACGAAGTTACTGCTGGACGTGCTGCCGGGAGGGGTTGAGGTAGTCACCAGAACGGTGCTGTCCGCCGTGCCGGTGATGGTGGCGGTGACTACGTCGTCGCTGAAGATCGGCGTGTTCATATTGACGTTACACGACGGCGGCAAGCAGGCGGCGGTGATTTGGGCGGTCCCCGGTGTAATGGTATCGACCGTACCCAGGCTGACATTGGCCAGCGCCGGCTGCGAGCTCAGCCAGGTGAGCGCGGTGGTGCTGGACAGAAGAACGCCTTGTGTATCTTTGACATCCGCCACCAGCTGCACGGTCGCGCTCACCGGAGCGGTGAACGAGGTCTCGGTGTCGGTGCCGGTGGGCGTATTTTGCTGGTGGACATGAATGCTGGCCACGGGACAGGTCGTGAACGACGCCGACCCGGACACGATTGGTCCGCCTGCGCCGATGGAGGCCTCCACTACTCCCTCGCCCGGACCGGTCGCGGTCACGGTCACCGGGTCGTTCGGCACGTGCAGGGCCGCGTCGGCAGTAGCCACCAGCGACGGATTGACCTGCCAATTGATGCTGCCGATGGTGTTGGTGGTCCCGGGCTGGCTGCCGTCCGGGATGCGACATGGAATCGAGGAGGAGCCGGTGATGCTTTGGCACGCGACTGGGTCCTTGCTGAAAGCTTCCGCCGCGTACTGCGCCGTAAAGGTCTGCGAGAAACAGGTGGCGGTGGAGGCCGGACAGGTGCGAGCTAGAGTACCGGGAGCCACCGAGCACACCTGGACGCTGTCAATTGACCAGTGATCGGTCACCACCACGGCACTGCTGGTGATGACTTGGTCGTTCACCGTTGCCGTCGCGGTGATGCTGGCGGGGCCCAGCGGCAGGGGGTTGGCGTTGGCGGGGCATTGGTTGGTTGTCAGGTCGGGGTTACTGCAGTCGTAGCATTGGTTGGCGGTTGCGTTCCACTGCCCTGCGCAGATCAGTCCGGTGTTGGAGACAGTGATTACCGCCGGATTGCTGGAGTGATAGGCCAAGACGGGGGAGACGATAACGTTATTGTTGGCGTCCAAGGCCTGCGCCGTGATCTGGGCCACAGCCCCGCGGGTCAGCGATACCTCGCTGGGACTTAAGGCGATACTGACGGTTGCGCCAGTACCTCCGCCACCGCATCCCAGCAATACCGCTCCCACCAATAAGGCCAACAGGAGGCCTGCACCCACCACCAAGAACCGCCGCATGTACCCTCCACCCCACGAGTGACTGATCGTGGGGTGCATTCCCCCGCTGCGCGCTTGCGGTCCGGGAGACTTGCCAGTTTAGAGGCTGGGAATTGTTTCGGCAACTCCAGGGGCTGGGGTGACGATTTCGTTGCCGCCCGGGCGGAGACGGTTGACGCTTTCCCGCAGGAGTTGTTATATTCAGAAGGTTCTGCGAGAAGCTTGAGCCGTACCTGTGTTTCTGCCGTGTAGATGACACGCGCCCGAGGACAGCAGTTGGGTCCGCCATCAGGGCGTCCTCGCTGAAACGAACCTGCGCTGCCTTGCGCCGCGCAAGGGTATGCAGGTCGAGGCAGGCGAAACGGAGCTTTGCCCCAAGCTGGGGTCGGAAAGCCACCGTCGCCGGCCATCATAAGCAACCCAACTAATCTCCCCGCGCAGCGGGGAAGTATGGTTCGGCAGAAAGCCGCGCCAGTCCAAAAGAAATAACGACCGAGCTGACGCGTGCCCGGGTGCGCGCGTGCGAAGGAGCCGGAAAGAGTGCCTACATTTAATCAGTTGGTGCGCTTGGGACGGCACAAGCCGAACTACAAGACCGCCAGTCCGGCGCTGCAGTCCTGTCCGCAGAAGCGTGGAGTCTGTACGCGTGTCTACACCCAGACGCCCAAGAAGCCGAACTCGGCGCTGCGCAAGGTGGCGCGTGTGCGCCTGACCAACGGGATCGAGGTCACCACCTATATTCCTGGAGTCGGCCACAACCTGCAGGAGCACTCGATCGTGCTCATCCGCGGCGGGCGCGTCAAGGACCTGCCCGGGGTGCGCTATCACGTGGTTCGCGGCACCCTGGACACGGTAGGCGTGGCCAACCGCAAGCAGAGCCGCTCCAAGTACGGAGCCAAGCGGCCGAAAGCGTAGGAGCAGCCAATGCCAAGAAAAGGACATATCAGCAAGGCCGAGGTCGCGCCCGATCCGGTCTACGATTCGCCGCTGGCGAACAAGTTCATCAGTTGCATGATGTGGGACGGCAAGAAGAGCGTCGCCCAGAGCATCTTCTATGAATCCTTGAAAAAGCTGCAGGAAAAGGGCGGCGACGAGGCTCTGAAGCTGTTCAAGAAGGCGGTGGAGAACTGCAAGCCGGTGCTGGAGGTCAAGACCCGTCGCGTGGGCGGTGCCAACTATCAGGTGCCGGTGGAGGTGAATCCCGACCGGCGCACCTCGCTGGCCATCCGCTGGCTGATCACCTACAGCCGCGGGCGCAGCGAAAAGGGCATGATCGATAAGCTCACCAACGAGTTGCTGGATGCCGCCAACAACCGCGGGGCGGCGATCAAGAAGAAGGAAGACGTGCACAGGATGGCGGAAGCGAACAAGGCGTTTGCTCATTATCGCTGGTGAGGTGATTGGGTAAGTGGGTAAGTGTGTAATTGCAAGCGGCGAATCAGTTTTTCAATTACCCAATTACCAAATTACCCACTTACCCAATCGGAAAAGGACTTTCGAAAGAGCTACAGACAGTGCCTAGACAAGTCCCATTATCGCGGTGCCGCAACATCGGCATCATGGCGCACATCGACGCCGGCAAGACCACCACCACCGAGCGCATCCTGTTCTATACCGGCAGGACGCACCGGCTGGGCGAGGTGCATGAAGGCACGGCCACCATGGATTGGATGGCGCAGGAGCAGGAGCGTGGCATCACCATCACCTCCGCGGCGACTACGTGTACCTGGCGCGATGAGCGCATCAACATCATCGACACCCCGGGCCACGTGGATTTCACCGCCGAGGTGGAGCGCTCGCTGCGCGTGCTCGATGGCGCGGTCGCCGTCTTCGACGCCGTGCATGGAGTGGAGCCGCAATCGGAGACCGTCTGGCGCCAGGCCGATAAATACGGGGTCCCGCGAATCTGCTTCATTAATAAGATGGATAAGATGGGCGCCGATTTCGAGCACGCCATCGACACCATCCGCAAGCGCCTCAACGCCCGCCCCATCGCCATCCAGCTCCCCATCGGCCAGGAAGCCAATTTCCGCGGCGTCATCGACCTGTTCGAGATGAAAGCCATCATCTGGAATGAGGAGACCCTGGGCGCCGAGTTCGAAATCGAAGAGATTCCTGAAGAGCTGAAGAAGAAGGCCAACGCCTTCCACCACCAGATGGTGGAAACCATCGTCGAGAGCGACGACGGCCTGCTGCATAAGTACATGGAAGGCGAGAACATCACGCCCGACGAACTGCGGCAGGCGCTGCGACGTTCGACTATCGCTTTGAAGCTCTTCCCGGTGATCTGCGGGAGCGCGTTTAAGAACAAGGGCGTGCAGCCGTTGCTCGACGCCGCGGTTGACTTCCTCCCCTCGCCCATTGAGATTCCTCCCGTTGAAGGTCTTGATCCTGATCACCCCGACAAGAAGCTGACGCGCAAGGCGGACGACAACGAACCGCTGGCGGGTCTTGCCTTCAAGATCATGACCGACCCATTCGTCGGACAGCTCACGTTCATCCGCCTGTACTCGGGCCAGATCAAGACCGGCGACAGCGTGTGGAATCCGCGCGTGCAGCGGCGCGAGCGCATCGGTCGCCTGCTCAAGATGCACGCCAACAAGCGCGAGGAGATCAGTGAGATCTACGCCGGCGACATCTGCGCCTGTGTCGGCCTCAAGAACATCTCAACCGGCGACACCATCTGCGACGAGAAACACCCCATCGTGCTCGAGACCATCGAGTTCCCCGCGCCGGTGATTTCGGTGGCGGTCGAGCCCAAGACCAAGGGCGACCAGGAAAAGATGGCCGTGGCGCTCTCCAAGCTGGCCAACGAGGACCCGACGTTCAAAGTCCATACTGATCCCGACAGCGGACAAACCATCATCAGCGGCATGGGTGAGCTGCACCTCGAGATCATCGTCGACCGCATGATGCGCGAGTTCAGCGTGCAGGCCAACGTAGGCAAGCCGCAAGTGGCGTATCGCGAGACCATCCGCAAGCACAGCGAGGCGGAGGGCAAGTTCATCCGCCAGACCGGCGGCCGCGGCCAGTACGGACACGTCAAGATCCGCATCGAACCGAATCCAGCCAAGGGCTACGAGTTCGTGGACGAAATCACCGGCGGCGCCGTTCCCAAGGAATACATCAAGCCGGTGGGCGAGGGTATCCGCGAGGCCATGGAGGGTGGAGTTCTAGCCGGGTACGAGATGGTGGACGTCAAGGCCACGCTCTACGACGGCAGCTATCACGAGGTGGATTCGAGCGAGATCGCATTTAAAATCGCCGGCTCGATGGCCTTTAAGGAAGCCGCGCGCCGGGCTTCGCCGGTGCTGCTCGAACCCATGATGTCGGTGGAAGTGGTCGTTCCTGAGGAGTACATGGGCGACATCATCGGCGACCTGAACTCGCGTCGCGGACGGGTTGAGGGCATGGAACATCGCGCCGGCTCGCAGGTAATCCGCTCGCATGTTCCGCTGTCGGAGATGTTCGGCTACGCCACAGATATGCGCTCCCGTACCCAGGGCCGCGCGACGTACTCGATGCACTTCGCGCGTTACGAAGAAGTGCCGCGCTCAGTGGCCGAGGAGATCATCGCCCGGGTGCAGGGAAAGACGGTGAGCAGGTAGTTGACCGCTGCTGTTTGCACAACGATGGACCAGCCCCGCAGGGGCGACATTTGGGTTAGCCCAGCGCGTAAGCGCTGGGTAAGTGGAATAAAGAATCCGAGTCCCTTTAGGGACGACACAAGTTTGAGAGGGGCTTCAGCCCTTGACTGACGGAGCAAGACATGGCCAAAGAGAAATTTGATCGCACCAAGCCGCACGTGAACGTGGGGACGATCGGGCACATCGATCACGGCAAGACCACGCTGACGGCGGCCATCACCAAAGTGCTGGGGAAGAACAACCCCAAGGTGAAGTTCCGCTCGTTCGATTCCATCGACAACGCGCCCGAGGAGAAGGCGCGCGGCATCACCATCGCCACCGCGCACGTGGAGTACGAGACCAAGGCGCGCCACTACGCGCACGTGGATTGTCCGGGCCACGCCGACTACATCAAGAACATGATCACCGGGGCGGCGCAGATGGATGGCGCCATCCTGGTGGTGGCGGCCACCGACGGCCCGATGCCGCAGACGCGCGAGCACGTGCTGCTGGCGCGGCAGGTGGGCGTGCCCTGCATCGTGGTGTTCCTGAACAAGTGCGATGCGGTGGACGATCCTGAGCTGCTCGACCTGGTCGAGCTGGAAGTGCGCGAGCTGCTCAAGGGCTATCAGTTCCCGGGCGACGAGGTGCCGGTGATCCGGGGCTCGGCGCTGGGCGCGCTGAACGGCGAAGCCAAGTGGGAGAAATCGATTGACGAGCTGATGGACGCGGTCGACAAGTACGTGCCCATGCCGCAGCGGGAAGTGGACAAGCCGTTCCTGATGCCCATCGAAGACATTTTCTCGATCTCGGGGCGGGGCACGGTGGTGACGGGGCGCATCGAGCGCGGCAAGGCCAAGGTAGGCGAGGAGATGGAGATTGTCGGCTTCCGGGAGACGCGCAAGACGGTGATCACCGGAGTGGAGATGTTCAAGAAGCAGCTCGATGAAGGCATGGCGGGCGACAACGCCGGTCTGCTGCTGCGCGGCATCCCCAAGGAAGACGTGGAGCGCGGCATGGTGATTGCGAAGCCGGGGTCGATCACGCCGCACACCAAGTTTCGCGGCGAGGTGTACGTGCTGTCGAAGGAAGAAGGCGGGCGGCACACGCCGTTCTTCAAGGGCTACCGGCCGCAGTTCTACTTCCGCACCACGGACGTGACGGGGACGACGGAACTGCCGGAAGGAACAGAGATGGTGATGCCGGGCGACAACGTGAACCTGGCGATCAACTTGATTACCCCGGTGGCGCTGGAGAAGGGATTGCGGTTCGCCATCCGCGAAGGCGGCCACACCGTGGGCGCGGGAACCATTACCGAGATATTGGAGTAGCACAACATTCGCGGCATGCAACCAGCCGCCAGCTCTTTGAGGAACCGAACGTGAATGGAAAAGACAGAATCCGGATTCGGCTGAAAGCCTACGACTATCGCGTGCTCGACCAGTCGACAGGCGAGATTGTGGACACGGCCAAGCGCACCGGCGCACAGATTGCCGGGCCCATCCCGCTGCCCACGGTCAAGAACAAGTACTGCGTGCTGCGTTCGCCGCACGTGGACAAGAAGTCGCGGGAGCAGTTCGAGATCCGCACTCACAAGCGCCTGTTGGATATTCTCGAGCCCACGCAGCAGACGGTGGACGCGCTGATGAAGCTCGACCTGCCCGCGGGCGTGGACGTGGAGATAAAGGCGTTCGGGAAGGAGCACAAGTGACCGCGCTTTCCGGGGCCCTTGGGCAGGCTAAAGTCTGAGCCCCGGGCGGTCATCCTGAGCGGCTCTGCCGCGAAGAATCTCCAGAACCTACAGTGTCCGCACGGCGGGCATGATGAGGGAGCGACGAGTTTATGGCAGTCAACGGAATCTTAGGCAAGAAAGTCGGGATGACACAGCTCTTCGATGATAAGGGTGACGTCCACCCTATTACCGTGTTGCAGGCGGGACCGTGCGTCATCACGCAGAAAAAATCGCAGGCCAAGGAAGGCTACGACGCGGTGCAGATCGGGCTCATCGAGTTCGTCAAAGAGTCGCGCCTGACGAGCCCTGAGCGCGGCCATCTGGCCAAGCACAACCTGCCGCCGGTGCGCGTGCTGCGCGAGGTCGGCGTCACCTCCGACGGGGCGGGCGACGGCGCTGCGGCAGAGGCGGCGAAGGTCGGCGACAAGGTGCTGGTGGACATCTTCCAGGGCGAGAAATACGTGGACGTGACCGGGACCAGCAAAGGGCGCGGTTTCGCCGGGGTGGTGAGGCGCCATCACTTCCGGGGTGGCCCCAAGTCGCACGGGTCGATGTTTCAAATCACCGGCTCCATCGGCTCGTCGGCGTTTCCTTCTCGGGTCTTCAAGGGAATGCGCATGTCCGGGCACATGGGGAACGCGCGGGTGACGACGCGCAACCTGAGGGTCGTCGGCATCGACCTCGATGACAACCTGCTGATGGTGGAAGGCGCGGTGCCGGGGCCCAACGGCGGATACGTGGTGATCAACAAGTCGGTAAAGCCGCCGCGCGAGCGCCGCGGATTCGGCGGCGAGGCCACCATCGACCCGTTGAAGGCGTCGAAGCGCAAGACCAAGAAGGCGTAACCGATATGGCGAACATCGACGTTGTCGATTTGAGCGGAAACAAGGTGGGCACGCTGGCCCTGGCCGACGAAGTTTTCGGCGCGGTCAACGAAGACCTGCTGTGGGAGGCGATCAAGCACTATCGCGCTTCCCTGCGCGCGGGCACGCACGCCACCAAGAATCGCAAACTGGTTTCCGGCTCGGGCAAGAAGCTGTGGAAGCAGAAAGGCACAGGGCGGGCGCGCGTGGGCTCGATCCGCTCGCCGCTGTGGCGGCACGGCGGCACGGTGCACGGTCCGCAACCGCGCTCGTATGACTATGCCTTTCCGCGCAAGAAGCTGCTGGGAGCGCTGCGTTCGGCCCTGGCCGCCAAGTTCGCCGACGGCAAGCTGACGGTGGTCGAGAGCTTCGAGCTCAAGGAGCCTAAGACGCAGGCATTCCGCGAAGCGCTGGATGCTTTGAAGGTCGAGAAAACGGCGCTGCTGGTGGAAGCGGCCAAGCTCGAAAACCGCAACCTGGAGCTCAGCTCGCGCAACCTTGCGGGGGTGGAACTGGTGCGCGGCAACCAGGTGCATCCCTATCACCTGCTGCGTTACGACATGGTGCTCTTCTCGCGGCCGGCGCTGGAAAAGCTGCAGGAAACATTGAAGGCTTCCGCGGCCAGGAAGAAAGCGGAGGTGGCGCAGTGAAATCGGCGTACCAGATCATTCGCCGCCCCATCATCACCGAAAAAGGCCTGGGGATCAAAGAACTGCAGCGCACTCTGGTGTTCGAAGTGGCGGCCAAGGCAACCAAGACCGAGGTCCGCGAAGCGGTGCAGTCCATCTTCAAGGTGAAGGTAGATACGGTGCGCACGGCCAACTTCCCCGGCAAGGAGCGCCGGCGCGGCCGCTTCACTGGCTATCGTCCGGATTGGAAGAAGGCGTATGTGCGGCTGAAAGCCGGAGAGAAGATGCCGGAGTACGCGCAGAATTTGTAAAACGCTGTTGGCTCTTGGCCGTTGGCCCTTGCCTCAAAACTGGGCTCAGCAAGCTAAGGGCTAAGAGCCAGAAGCTAACAGTTAAGAGCTGATTTTATGGCGATTAAAACTTACAGACCAACCACCTCGACCTTGCGGTTCCAGACCACGCTGGTCAACGAAGAGCTGACCAGCGCCCGTCCGCATAAGCCGCTGACCGAGACCAAGAAGGGTACGGGCGGACGGCGTAACTCGGGGGACATCACCAGCTGGTTCCGCGGCGGAGCGCACAAGCGCAAGCTGCGCCTGATCGACTTCAAGCGCGACAAGACAGGCGTTCCGGCCACGGTCATTTCCATCGAGTACGACCCCAACCGCTCGGCGCGCATTGCGCTGCTCGCCTACGCCGACGGCGAGAAGCGCTACATCCTGCAACCCTCGGGGCTGAAGGTCGGACAAAAGGTGGTGAGCGGCCCGGAAGCCGACATCTTGGTTGGCAATGCCCTGCCGCTCAGGAACGTTCCTCCCGGCACCACCGTCCACAACCTGGAGCTGCGTCCGGGCAAAGGCGCGCAGATGGTGCGTTCAGCGGGCGGGGCGGCGCAGTTGGTGGCCAAGGAAGGCGATTACGCCTTGGTCAAGCTGCCCTCGGGCGAGACCCGCAAAGTACTGCTGGATTGCATGGCGACCATCGGGCAGGTGGGCAACCTGGATCACGAGAACGTGGCTATCGGCAAAGCCGGGCGCAAGCGCTGGGCGGGCAAGCGTCCGCACAACCGCGGCGTCGCCATGAACCCCGTGGACCACCCCCATGGCGGCGGCGAAGGGAAAACTTCCGGCGGGCGGCATCCCGTCACTCCCTGGGGACAGCCGACGCGCGGCTACAAGACGCGCAACAACAAGCGCACCGACCGCTTCATCGTGGGCCGCGGGCGATAGAGAGACTTATGGCGAGATCGACCAAAAAAGGCGCATTCGTGGACACGCACTTGATGTCCAAGATCGAAGAGCTGAACCAGCGCAACGAGAAGAAGGTGGTGCGAAGCTGGTCGCGGCGCTCCACCGTGCACCCGGAAATGGTGGGACACACCATCGCCGTGCACAACGGCAAGAAGTTCATTCCGGTGTACATCACCGAGAACATGGTGGGACACAAGCTGGGGGAGTTCAGCCCCACCCGTATCTTCAAGGGGCACTCGATGAAGGCGGCCACGGAAGTAGCGGCCAAGCCGGCAGGGATCCCCGGCGGTCCGGGGGCAATTGTGCCGGCCGCCCCGGCGGGCGGCGCGGCTCCGGCTGCTCCCGCGGGCGGAGCTCCGGCGGCGCCGAAGGGATGACGAGAGGACATCATGGAGTTTAGGGCGCAGGTAAAGTACCTCCGGATTTCACCGCAGAAAGCGCGGCTGGTGCTGGACACCATCAAGGGCCGGCGGGTCGAGGATGCGATGAACATTCTTGCCTTCACCAAGAAGGGCGTGGCGCCGGACGTTTCCAAGCTGCTGCGCTCGGCGGTGGAGAACGCGAATTTTCTGAGCGGCGAGAAGGGACTGGACGTCGACGTGGACAACCTCTACGTCAAGCATGCGGTGGCCAACGATGGACCGCGCATGAAGCGCATTCGCCCGGCGCCCATGGGGCGTGCTTATCGCTATGTACGCCGCATGGCGCATCTGGAGATCGTGCTGGCCGAGCGGGGCAAGCAGAACGGTGCAGCCACGGCGACGGTGGTCGGCGAAGAAGAACAAGCCCCGGCGAAGGCTCGTCCGAAACCGCGGGCGGCCGCCAAGAAGAAAGCGGCTCCTCCGGCGAAGAAGAAAATGGCAGGCGCCAGGAAATAAGAGAGGGACACGATGGGACAGAAGGTACATCCATACGGATTTCGCTTGGGCTATACCAAGCCCTGGAAATCGCGCTGGTATCTGGAGCGCGATTATGACGCCACCGTGCTCGAAGACGTCAAGCTGAAGAACGAGCTGAAGGAAAAGCTCAAGTCGGCGGGCGTAAGTTCGATCGAGATCGAGCGGCCGGGCAACAAGCTGCGCGTCATCATCCGCACGGCGCGGCCGGGAATCATCATCGGGCGCAAAGGCGCGGAGATCGACAAGCTGAAGCAGGAAGTGCAGAAGCGCACCAAGCGCGACGTGTTCATCGACATCCAGGAGGTGCACAAGCCGGAGCTGGATGCGCAATTGGTGTCCGAGTCGATCGGACTGCAACTGGAGAAGCGCGTGGGCTTCCGCCGCGCCATGCGCAAGGCGGTGGATTCGGCGCTGCGCTTCGGCTGCAAAGGCATCAAGGTGCGGGTCAGCGGCCGGCTGAACGGCAACGAAATCGCGCGCTCGGAGTGGTACCTGCAGGGACGGCTGCCGCTGCACACCCTGCGCGCCGATATCGAGTACGGATTCGCCGAGGCTAAGACCACCTACGGCGTGATCGGGGTGAAGTGCTGGATTTATCGCGGCGAGATCCTCTCGCAGAAGAAGCGTGAGGAGCAGGGGGCGAGCACGGGAGCATTTTAGTTGGCAGTTGCCGGCGCGAGACTGTGCGGCAACCCGAACTGGCAACTGAAAACTGGCAACTGGGAACTGACTTATGTTGATGCCGAAAAAAGTCAAGTACCGCAAGCAGCAGCGCGGACGTATGCGTGGCAAGGCGTGGCGCGGCTCGGAGCTCTCCTACGGCGATTACGGGCTGAAGGTGCTCGAGCCCGGCTGGATCACCGACCGGCAGATCGAGGCCAGCCGCGTGGCCATGACGCGGTTTGTCAAGCGTGGCGGCAAGATCTGGCTGCGTCTGTTTCCGGACAAGCCGGTCACCAAGAAGCCGGCGGAAACCCGTATGGGTAAAGGTAAGGGCGCGCCCGACCACTGGGTCGCGGTGGTGCGTCCGGGGAAGATCCTGTTCGAGATGGAAGGAGTGTCGCCCCAGGACGCGGCCGAGGCCATGCGCCTGGCGTCGCACAAGCTGCCGCTGCGGACGCGTTTCGTCTCGCGGCACGAGGCATAACGAACCATGGAAGTGGAAAAGATCCGCAACCTGACCGACGCCGAACTCCAGCATCAGGAGCGGGAGCTCAGCGACCAGCTCTTCCGCCTGAAGTTCCAGATGCGCATGGGACAGACGGAGAGCCTGAAGAAGATCCGCGGCTTGCGCAAAGACATCGCGCGAGTGCACACGGTTGCCCGCCAGCGCGAGCGGGAGAAGGCGGCCCCGGAGAAGAAATAAGTTATGGCTGAAACCACAGCAAAGCAGTCACGGCGCAACACCAAGATCGGCTACGTGGTTTCCACCAAAATGGCCAAGACCATCGTGGTGGAGGTCCGGAGGCAGAAGGCGCATCCGCTTTATCGCCGGGTGATCGCGCGGTCGAAAAAATTCTATGCCCATGACGAGAACAACACGGCGCGCGTGGGCGACTGGGTGCTGATCGAAGAGACACGGCCCTTGTCGCGGCTGAAGCGCTGGCGCCTCAAGCAGGTGATCCAGCGCGCCACGCTGGCGCAGGCAGCGGAAGAGCCGCAGGCCAGCTAGCCGATAGGGCACGGGAGAGACTTATGGCAGTGATGATGCGAAGCATGCTGGAGGTGGCCGACAACTCCGGGGCGCGCAAGCTGCAGATGATCCTGCCCCTCGGCGGTCATACCGGGCTGCGGGCTGGGCTGGGCGACGTGATCACGGCCGCCGTCAAGGAAGCGCTGCCCGACGGCCAGGTACCGAAGGGCAAAGTGGTGCGAGCCGTGGTGGTGCGCACGCGCAAAGAACACCGCCGCCGGGATGGCACCTACATCCGCTTCGACCACAACGCGGCGGTGCTGATCAACAACGATGGCGAGCCCATCGGCACGCGCGTCTTCGGCCCGGTGGCGCGCGAGCTGCGCGAGAAGAGGTTCCTGAAGATCGTCTCGCTGGCTCCGGAGGTTTTGTAGCCATGGCACAGGTGGCAAGCAACGGTCACAAGCGCGTCGATATCCGGCGCAACGACACGGTGAGGGTGATCACCGGGCGCGATAAAGGCAAGGAAGGGCGCGTGCTGCGTGTCTTCCCCAACGACGGCAGAGTGCTGGTGGAGCACGTGGCGGTGGTCAAGAAGAACGTGCGCCCCGATCCCTCCAAGCAGGTCAAGGGAGGGGTGGCGGAGCAGGAGAGCCGGATCTCGCTCTCCAATGTGAAGCTGGTCTGCCCCACTTGCGGGCCGGTGCGCATCGGACACGAGACCCACGGTGACCGCAAAGTGCGCGTCTGCAAGAAGTGCGGCACCATGCTGGACAAATAGATCGGTCGGTCTTTGATTAGAGCCCCCTTAGGGGCGGCAGAGAGACGAAATGGCGAAACCAGACAAACCGAAGAAGCCAGCAGTCGCGGCTGAGCCCGAGCAGAAAGCGGCGCCGGAACGCTCGCGCGCCTCGTCCAAGACGCCGCCGCGCCTGAAGGTCAGGTTCGACAAGGAAGTGGCCCCGGCGCTGATGAAGGAGTTCGAACTCAAGAACCCCAACGCGGTGCCGCGCCTGCACAAGATCGTGATCAACATGGGCGTGGGCGAGGCGACGCAGAATGCCAAGATCCTCGACCCGGCGGCGAACGAGCTGGGAGCCATCACCGGGCAGAAACCGGTGATCACCCGCGCCAAAAAGTCGATCGCAGCTTTCAAGGTGCGCGCCGGCATGCCCATCGGCGCCATGGTGACCCTGCGCGGCCACCGCATGTACGAGTTTCTGGACCGGTTGGTGAACGTGGCCATGCCGCGGGTGCGCGACTTCCGCGGCGTCTCCACCAAGTCCTTCGATGGGCGCGGCAATTACACGCTTGGCCTCAAAGACCAGTTGGTGTTCCCGGAGATCGACTACGCCAAGGTGGACAAGACCAAGGGCATGAACATCACCATTGTGACCACGGCCAAGAGCGACCCGGAAGCCCGCGCCCTGCTGAAGCAAATGGGCATGCCGTTCCGGCCCTAGCGGAGTGAGTCATTGATCCATTGAGTCACTGATTCATCGGATCTGGGTAAGGAGCAAATGGCAACTACAGCAAAGCGAGTGAAAGACGCGAAGATCGAGTATCAGTTGCAGCAGGCGCGGCAGAAAAACGCCTTGCTGCCCGCCAACGCGCGGGAGAAACCAAAGTTCACGACGCGGCGGCACAACCGCTGCAAGATATGCGGACGCCCGCGCGGGTACCTGCGCAAGTTCGGCATGTGCCGCTTGTGCTTTCGCGGGCTGGCGCTGCGGGGCGAACTTCCCGGCGTCTCCAAGTCCTCGTGGTGAGCTTGAAACTGTAAACCTGAAACTGGAGAAGTGAGAGATGAGTTTGACCGATCCGGTAGCGGATTTTCTGACCCGCATCCGCAACGCCATAGGCGCCAAGCACCAGAAGGTGGATGTGCCCGCCTCCAAGCTGAAGCTGGAGATGGCCCGCATCCTCAAGGAAGAGGGCTATATCGCCAACTACAAGGCGACGGAAGAGCAGGGACACAAGCTGGTGCGCGTCTACCTGAAGTACGGGCCGGACGACGAAGCCACCATTTCCAACCTGGCTCGGGTGTCGCGGCCGGGCTGCCGGGTGTACGTGGGGCGCGATGAGATCCCGCGCGTGCTGGGGGGCATGGGCATCAACATTCTTACCACGCCCAAGGGCGTGATGACCGGCCGCCAGGCCCGCAAGGAAGGCGTGGGCGGCGAAGTGCTATGCGAAATCTGGTGATGGTACCGAGTACCGAGTGCGGCAAGCGGGTCGCCGTACGCGCCAGGAGCTGAAGGGTAAGAGCTAAGAGCTGAATTTATGTCGCGAATTGGAAAAAAGCCGATTGAGCTCCCCAAGGGAGTTGAAATCACGGTCACGAGCAACACCGTGGCGGTGAAAGGACCAAAGGGAACCGTGCAGACGCATCTGCCCGAGGGCATCACCATCGAGCGCAAGGATGGCCAGGTGCTGGCCTCCCGCCTGGACGATGCGCACGCGGCCGTGCACGGGCTGGCGCGGGCGCTGTTGAATAACGCCGTCGAGGGCGTGACCAAGGGCTGGAGCCGGGAACTGGAGATCGTGGGCATCGGCTACCGCGCCGAGCTGAAGGGCAAGAACACGGTGGTGTTCAGCCTGGGATATTCGCACCCCATCGAGTTCCCGCTGCCGGAAGGTATCCAGGCGGCGGTCGATCCCAAGCAGACACGCCTGACGATCACCGGCATCGACCGGCAGAAAGTTGGGCAGGTGGCGGCCGACATGCGCGGCTTGCGTCCGCCGGATCCCTACAAGAACAAGGGGGTCCGCTACGCGGGCGAGAGATTGAAGAAGAAGGTTGGAAAGACAGGAGCGAAATAGTACCGAGTACCCAGTAGCGAGTACCGAGTTACACTTCGCCTCGGTACTCGGTACTCGCTACTCGGTGCTAAGAAAATGATTCCGCAGATCGCAAAAGACGAAGTCCGGCAGCGGGTGCATAAGCGCATTCGCCGCAAGCTTTATGGGACGCCCGAGCGTCCGCGGCTGAGCGTGTACCGCTCGCTGAACCACATTTACGCGCAGCTGATCGACGACATGGCCGGCAAGACGGTGGTCGCCGCCAACTCCCGCGAGGGCGCCGGAAAGCCGGAAGCTGGAGCCAAGAAGAAGACTGGCGGCAACCTGGCGGCGGCTAAGTCCGTCGGCAAAGCGCTCGCCCAGCGCGCCAAGGACAAGGGCGTGAGTCAGATAGTTTTCGACCGCGGCGGATATCTCTACCACGGCCGGGTCAAGGCGCTGGCCGATGCCGCGCGCGAGGCGGGATTGAAGTTCTAGTTGCGAGTACCGAGTACCGAGTTGCGAGTACCGAGTTGGGGTTGCCCGATTTTACTCGGGACTCGATACTCGGTACTCGGTACTAATGAGAGCGAGAATGCCAATAGCGAAGAAGAGACTCGATGCCGGGCAATACCAACTGAAGGACCAGGTGGTGGCCATCAACCGCGTCACCAAAGTGGTGAAGGGGGGCAAGAACCTGTCCTTTGCCGCGCTGGTGGTGGTGGGCGATCCCTCGGCGGCAGTGGTGGGATACGGCTCGGGCAAAGCCAAGGAAGTGCCGCAGGCGATCCGCAAAGGGATCGAATCGGCCAAGAAGAACCTGGTGCGGGTGAACCTCAGGCAAACCACCATTCCGCACGCGGTGCTGGGCCGGTTCGGCTCAGGGATGGTGCTGCTGAAGCCGGCGCCGGAAGGGACCGGCGTGATCGCCGGCGGCGCGGTGCGCGCGGTGATGACCTCGGCGGGCATCCAGAACGTGCTGACCAAGTCGATCGGCACCACCAACCCGCACAACGTCATCAAAGCCACCTTCAATGCGCTGGGCAAGCTGCGCGACCGCAAGGAAGTGGCCGCCATGCGCGGCAAGGCCCAGGAGGAGCTGTAAGCCATGGCGCCCAAGAAAATGCTCCGCTTGCAGTGGGTGCGCTCGGCCATCGCCGCGCCCACCAAGCACAAGCTGGTGGTGAAAGGCCTGGGCTTTACCCGGCTCAACCAAGTGATCGAGCGCGAGGACACGCCGGCCATCCGCGGCATGGTGGCCAAGGTGCCGCACATGGTGACCATCTTGAACGGGCAATGAAATCTGCCGGTAACTGGTAACTGACATGAATCTATCGACAATTCGAGCACCGAAGCGCTCGTCGGAGAAGCGCAAACGCATCGGCCGGGGCATGGGTTCGGGCATGGGCAAGACATCGACCCGCGGCCACAAGGGACAGGGTTCGCGCTCGGGTTCGCGCCTGATGCGCGGCTTCGAAGGTGGCCAGATGCCCTTGCATCGCCGCCTGCCCAAGCGCGGTTTCACCAACATCTTCAAGCAGGAGTATGCAGTGGTAAACCTGGACCGCATAGCTGGGCTGGGCGAAGCCACGGTAACTCTGGAGCTGCTGCGCAAGGCGGGCTTGGCGGGCAAACGCGACCTGGTCAAGATACTCGGTGACGGCGAACTCAAGACTGCCGTAACTGTGCAAGCCCACAAGTTTTCCAAGTCGGCCCAGGAGAAGATCAGCAAGGCCGGAGGTAAATCTGAGGTTCAGCCGATTGGCGGGCGTGAGCGAAGCGGGGGCCCGCCGGCGAAGTCCCGAGCGTAGCGAGGGATCTAGGACAGGACAGAAGTAAATATGCTGGAAAAGTTCACCAACATCTTCCGCATTCCCGACCTGCGCAAGCGTCTTCTGTTCACCTTGGCTCTGCTGGCGGTGTACCGCCTGGGCGGTCACATTCCCACCCCGGGCATCAATGCCGACCTGTTACAGCAGTTCTTCGAGCAGAATCGGGGGACGTTCCTGGGCTTTATCGACCTGTTCAGCGGCGGTCAGTTGCGGCGGCTAACCATCTTCGCGCTGGGCATCATGCCCTACATCACCGCCTCGATCATCTTGCAGTTGTTGACCGTGGTGTACGAGCCGCTGGCCAAGCTGCAGAAGGAAGGGGAGCTGGGGCGGAAAAAAATTACCCAGTGGACACGCTATCTGACGGTGGCGCTCTCGGCCATGCAGTCACTGGGTATCGCCATCACTCTGCAGAAATCCACCCAGGGCGGTGCGGCATTTGTCACCAATCCCGGAATTCACTTCGTGCTGATGACGGTGATCACGCTGACCGCGGGCAGCATCTTCGTGATGTGGCTGGGCGAGGAGATTACCGACCGAGGTATTGGTAACGGTATGTCGCTGCTGATCTTCGCCGGGATTGTCGTGGGCCTGCCGCGCGGCGTCGCCGACCTGCTGGACAAAGCCAAGACCGACGCCTGGGGCTCCTTCACCGCCCCGGCCCTGATTCTGCTGGTGGCACTAATGGTGGCGATCGTGGCCTTCATCGTGTTCGTGGAGCGCAGCGAGCGCCGCATCCCCGTGCAGTACGCCAAGCGCGTGGTCGGACGCAAGGTGATGGGCGGCCAGTCCACCCACCTGCCCATGCGGATCAATGCCGGGGGCGTGATGCCGATCATCTTCGCCTCCTCGATCCTGACTTTTCCGCAGACGGCGCTCTACCCCTTCAAGGACACCCGCTTTATCGGCCACCTGATGAAATTGCTGGGATGGGGAGAGCCGCTCTACACGTTCTTGTATGCCGTAGGCATCATCTTCTTCGCTTACTTCTACGTGTCCATCATCTTCAACCCCAGCGAAGTGGCGGACAACATGCGCAAGTACGGCGGGTTCATCCCCGGCATCCGTCCCGGCAAGCGCACTGCCGACCACATCAATGACATCTTGACGCGCATCACGCTGGTGGGCGGGTTGTACCTGATCCTGATCTCCTTCATACCGGAGTGGATGATCGCGGGTATCCACCTGAACCACCTGCCGGGCGCGCTGGGAGCGTTTTTCGAGAGACTGCCCACTTGGGTCACCAATGGGCTGGGCGTGAACTTCTACTTCGGGGGCACGTCGCTGCTGATCGTGGTAGGAGTGGCCATGGATACGGTACAGCAAGTCGAGGCCCAGCTCATCATGCGCCACTACGACGGATTCACGCCCAGAAGCGGCAGGGTCCGCGGGAGAAGAGCTTGGTAATTGAGTTGGAGGTATCGGCTGTGGCTCCGGCGTGGGGCGCCCGGACCAGGCTCGGAGTGCTCGATGAATGAGAGGGTTGGCACGGCGGCAGAGACAGCAACCAAGATTGGACCGGTGATCCTGCTGGGAGCGCCGGGAGCGGGCAAGGGCACGCAGGCTAAGCTGATCATGCAGCACTACGGCGTGCCCCAGATCTCGACCGGGGATATCCTGCGCGACAACGTGGCCCGCGGTACTGAGCTCGGCAAAAAGGCCAAGGCCTTCATGGACAAAGGCGAACTGGTGCCCGACCAGTTGGTCTGTGACATGGTGGCGGACCGGCTTCGGCAAGCCGACTGCGCGCAGGGCTTCATTCTCGATGGCTTTCCCCGCACCGTGGCCCAGGCCGAATGGCTGGACGGCCTGCTTAAAGGCGAGTTCTTTGCGCAACGCTGCGCCGTGGCGCCGCTTGTGCTGAACATCCAGGTTGGATACAATCAATTGCTGCGCCGCCTGACGGGGCGCCGTTCTTGTCCCACCTGCGGAAGGATCTACAACGTTTACTTTCAGCCTCCCCGCGTCGCCGATACCTGCGATGTCGACGGCTCGAAGCTGGTGACGCGCAAGGACGACTCCGAGGAAGTCATCGCCGAACGCCTTAAGGCCTACGAGCGCCAGACCCTGCCCTTGATCGATTATTACCGTCGTCAGGGGCGGCTGCGCGAGGTCGACGGCGAGCAGGATCCGAATAAGGTCACGGCGGAGGCCTTTCGGGCGATCGAACATGGCAATCGTTTGTAAGTCGGCGACCGAGCTGGAAAAGATGCGCCAGAGCGGTCACGTCGTCCGCCAGGTGCTGGACACGGTGCGGGCCATGGTGAAGCCGGGCATCACCACCATGGACCTGGAGCGGGCGGCGGTGCAGAAGATCGAGGAACTGGGCGCTAAACCCGCCTTCAAGGGATACTACGATTATCCCTGCGTGCTGTGCACGTCGGTGAACCAGGAGATCGTACACGGGATCCCCTCGGAGCGGCGGGTGCTGAAGGAAGGTGACATCGTTTCCATCGACTGCGGGGTGGTACTCGACGGCTACTACGGCGACGCCGCGATCACGGTCTCGGTCGGCGGCAGCCTTCGCCCGGAAGTCGAGAAGCTGCTGAAGGTCACCGAGGAGTCGTTGTACAAGGGCATTGAAAAGGTGCGCATTGGCAACGCCGTCGGCGACGTCGGCGCGGCAGTCCAGGAGTGGGTGGAGGCGCACGGCTTCAGCGTAGTGCGCGAGTTCGTCGGCCACGGCATCGGGACCAAGCTGCACGAGGACCCGCAGGTGCCGAACTTCGGCGTGCGCGGCCACGGAGCGCGGCTGCGCGAAGGCATGGTGCTGGCCATCGAGCCCATGGTCAACATCGGCAAGCCCGGGACCCGCGTGCTCGACGACAACTGGACGGCGGTCACGGAAGACGGCAGCTACAGCGCGCATTTCGAGCACTGTGTGGCTGTCACCAAGAACGGGCCGTTGATCCTGACGGAGTAGGCGTCGGGAGGGCACGGCTTTAGCCGTGCCGAAAAGTTCGTAGTTCGCTGTCATCCCGAACGGCTTTAGCCGTAAGGGGTCTCGGGTTGATTCCTGAGAAGACTTGAAAGCATCAAATTGGCAACTGCCAGTCGGAGTTGAATGAGTAAGGAAGACGCGATTGAAGTGATGGCGACGGTGATCGAGCCGTTGCCCAATGCCCTGTTCCGAGTGGAACTGGAAAACAAGCATCAGGTGCTCGCACACGTCTCGGGACGGATGCGCAAGAATTTCATCCGCATCCTGCCCGGCGACAAGGTCGCGGTGGAGCTTTCACCGTATGACCTTACACGCGGGCGAATCGTGTACAGGTACAAATAGCGGGTTTGGAGTTGCCGGCAACTGGCAACTGATAACCGACAACTGCTTCTTATGAAAGTACGCGCATCGGTCAAAAAGATTTGCGATAAGTGCAAGATCATCCGCCGCCGCGGGGTGGTGCGGGTGATCTGCGAGAACTCGAAGCATAAACAACGTCAAGGGTAGAGGCTAACCATGGCACGTATTGCCGGCGTGGATCTGCCGCGCCAGAAGCACATCGATATCGCGCTGACCTACATCTACGGCATCGGCCAGCCGCGCGCCCGCCGCATTGTGGCGCAGGCGAGCGTGGAGCCCGTGAAGAAGGTGCAGGACCTCAACGACGACGAAGTCAATCGCATCCGCCAGATCATCGAGAGCGAAGGCGGCGTTGAGGGCGACCTGCGCAAAGATACACAGATGCACATCAAGCGGCTGATCGAGATCGGCTCCTACCGCGGGCATCGTCATCGCCGCGGCTTGCCGGTCCGCGGCCAGCGCACCCATACCAACGCGCGCACCCGCAAGGGCCCGCGCCGGGGCACGGTGGCACAGAAGAAGAAGTCCACGGCCAAGACGTAGCTCGACTGGAATACACATGGCGAAAACACCCGCAGCAGGAGCCGCCGGCGGCTCGGAAGCGCCGGCGAAAAAAGGCAAACGCAAGCAGTTCAAGCGCAAGGAACGCAAGAACGTTCCTTTCGGAGTGGCGCATATCCAGGCGTCGTTCAACAACACCATCGTGACCATCAGCGACACCGAAGGCCGGGTGCTGGCCTGGAAGAGCTCAGGATCCCTGGGCTTCCGCGGCAGCCGGAAGGGGACGCCTTTCGCTGCGCAGCAGGCCGCGATGAACGCCGCCAACATGGCGCGCGAGCATGGAGTACGCACGGTGGAAGTGCGCGTCAGCGGTCCGGGATCGGGTCGCGAGTCGGCCATTCGCGCCCTCGCCGCCGCCGGCATCGAGGTAAGGCAGATCCGCGATGTCACCCCCATCCCGCACAACGGGTGCCGCCCGCCGAAGCGGCGGAGAGTGTAGTTTCGAGTTTCCAGTTGAAACTGGATTCTGGATCGGGACGAAGAGGCTGCCAGCCCTGTAAACCGATCGACACCGAGAAGGAGAAAAAACTTGGCACGTTATACCGGAGCAGTATGCCGCCTGTGCCGCCGCGAGGGCATGAAGTTGTTCCTCAAGGGGGCAAAGTGCTTTTCTGAGAAGTGCCCCATCGAGAAGCGCAACTTCGCGCCCGGGCAGCACGGCAAGGATCGCAAGGCCAAGGTGGTCGGTTACGGCCTGCAGTTGCGCGAGAAGCAGAAGACCAAGCGCATCTACTTCACCCTGGAACAGCAGTTCCGTAATTACTTCGAGCGCGCCGCCCGCAAGCCGGGCGTCACCGGCGAACTGCTGTTGCAGCAACTGGAGCGGCGGCTGGACAACGTCGTCTATCGCCTGGGTCTGGCCACCTCGCGCCGGCAGTCGCGGCAACTGGTGCGTCACGGCCACGTCCAGGTCAATGGCCGGAAGGTGAACATCCCCTCCTACCAGGTTGCTCCGGGGGAAGAGGTCGCGCTGCGCGAGCACAGCCGCAAGCTTCCCGTGATGGAAGGCATCCGCGAGCAGACCAGCCATTTGAGCGTGGCGCCGTGGCTGGAAGTCGATCGCGAAAACTTCAAGGGACGCGTTTTGGCCCTGCCGACGCGCGAACACATCAATCTGCCCATCAACGAGCAGTTGATTGTGGAATTGTATTCGAAATAGGTAGTCGATTCGGCAGAGTCAGGTTTTCACGCACTGCTGGCGACTGACTACTGACAGTTTTACCGGCCCAGCTTTTCGAGCCCGAGCAGCCTTGGCCGCGCCGAACCCGCCGATGGGCCAGCGGGAGGCGGCCTTGAGCCACAGGGCCGAAAGGAGAAACAACGCAATGCTTTGGAAAGGCTTTCAAAAACCCAAGCGCCTGGCCGCCGAAACGGAAACCCTGACCGACCGGTTCGGGCGTTTTCAAGCGCAGCCGTTCGAACGCGGATTCGGCACCACCATCGGCAACGCGCTGCGGCGCGTGCTGTTGTCGTCGATTGAAGGCGCCGCCATCACGGCGGTGAAAATCGAGGGCGTGCTGCACGAATTCCAGTCCATTCAGGGAGTGGTGGAAGACGCCACGGACATCATCCTCAACCTGAAGCAGATTCCCTTCAAGCTGAACGGCGACGGCCCCAAGGCCATCTATCTGCGCGCCGATCAGCCGGGCGTGATCAACTCGGGGATGATCGAGGCCGACAGCGACGTCGAGATCCTGGACAAGGACGTGTACATCGCCACCGTCAGCGAAGGCGGCAAGCTCGACATGGAGATGCGCCTGAAGCGCGGGCGCGGTTACATCTCCGCCGACAAGAACTTCGATGAAGACCTCGGTCTCGGCTTCATCCCCATCGACTCCGTGCACTCGCCGGTGCGCAAGTGCAACTACATCGTGGAAGCGGCGCGTCTGGGCCAGATCACCGACTACGACAAGCTCACGCTGGAGGTCTGGACCAACGGCTCCGTGCGCCCCGCCGATGCCGTCGGGCTGGGAGCCAAGTTGCTGAAGGACCACATGAACATCTTCATCAACTTCGAGGAGGAGATCGAGCCGGAGATCGCGGAAGAGCGCAAGCCGGAGATCCGCAACGAGAACCTGAACCGCTCCGTGGAAGAACTGGAACTCTCGGTGCGCAGCTACAACTGCCTGAAGAACGCCAACATCCAGACCATCGGCGAGCTGGTGCAGAAGACCGAGGCGGAGATGCTGAAGACCAAGAACTTCGGCCGCAAGTCGCTGAACGAGATCAAGGAAATCCTGGCCTCCATGGGGCTAAGCCTCGGCATGAAGATCGACGAGCACGGCAACGCCGTGGCCGTCCCGCAACCGCCGACGCCGGCCTCCAGCCTGGGATATCCGGCGTTCCGCGAAGGGCAGTACTAGGACAAACCACATGCGTCACCTCAAAGCAGGATGGAAACTGGGACGTAACACCGCCCACCGGCGCGCGCTGCTGCGCAACCTGGTGAGTTCGCTTTTCCTGGAAGAGCGCATCGAGACCACGGTGACCAAAGCCAAAGCCATGCGGCCGCACGTGGAGAAGATGATCACTTTGGGCAAGCGCGGCGACCTGTGGGCGCGCCGGCAAGCGGGCGCCTTCCTGATGACCCAGGAGGCTGTCCGCAAGCTGTGGGAGATCGCACCCCGCTTCGGCGATCGCGAGGGCGGCTACCTGCGCATCGTGCGCAGCGGCTTCCAGCGCGGCGACGGCGCCGAGAAAGCCTTCGTCGAACTGGTCGGCAGCGAGAAGGTCATCGAGGAAAAGCGCGAGAAACGCGCCGAAGCCCGCGCCAAGAAAGCCGAAGCCACGCGCAAGCAGATGGAAGAAGAAGCCAAGCAGGCCGAAGCTGCAGGCGGCGCGGAAGCTGCGGGCGGGGAGAGCGGCGGCGAAAGCAAAGAGTAAGCTCGGCCGGTCGATCGTGAAACGCACCTGGCAGGGTGCGTTTCTTTTTGCCCGGGATGCAGCGATCTATGTTCTCACGGCCGTGAGTTTACGGTGGCGCAGCACATACCAGATCAGGAACTGGGCGAAAATAGCGGCGGTGAGGTCCAGCAGGACGTCGTGGACGCTGCTGCCGCGCGAGGGCACAAAGCTCTGGTGCCACTCGTCGAGAATGGCGACCGAGAGACTGACCACTATTCCGACCAGCGCCCAGCGTATCCGCCACAGGCTGGTCAGGTGCACACGCAACGCGCGGAACCACAGCGCGCTCAGAATGCCGTATTCGGTAAAGTGGGCTGACTTGCGCACCAGAAAGTGCACCAGGTTGAAGGTAGAGGTGTCCACTGGGCCGAAGATCCAGGTGAGCACGATGCGGAGAATCTCACCGGTATTGGCCGCCGAGAAAGTGTCCGTGGAGGCAAGCAGAACCATGCCCATCCAGGCCACGGCAGGTATCCAGTATAGGAGCACGGTCGTCATAGATGCACGGGAAGCGGGCTGAGTCTCGCGACGCGTCGTGGTTTCGGGCCTGGGACTCATTCGACGCGGTAGTTGGGAGCCTCTCGGGTGATGATCACGTCATGCACGTGGCTCTCGCGCAGGCCGGCGCCGCTGATGCGCACGAAACGCGCCTTCTGCTGCAGCTCAGCGATCGTGGGCGCGCCGCAGTAGCCCATGCCGGAGCGCAGCCCCCCCACCAGTTGATACACCACAGCTGCCAGCGTGCCTTTGTATGGCACGCGTCCCTCGATGCCCTCGGGAACGAGCTTGGCCAGGCGATTGCCGTCACTTTCCTCGAGCAGCGCGGTGGAAGCATCGCCGGTTTCCAGGTCCTGCGAGTAACGGTCGGCGGAACCGCCGCCCATGGCGGAGAGCGATCCCATCCCCCGGTACGACTTGAACGAGCGCCCCTGGTAGAGAATGGTCTCGCCGGGGCTCTCCTCGGTTCCGGCAAAGAGTGATCCGATCATGACCACGCTGGCGCCGGCGGCCAGCGCCTTGGTGACGTCCCCGGAGTACTTGATGCCGCCATCGGCGATGACGGGCACACCCGCATCCTTGGAGGCACGGTAAGCTTCGGCGATGGCGGTGATCTGGGGCACGCCGGCGCCGGTGACCACGCGCGTGGTGCAGATGGAGCCGGGACCGATGCCGACCTTCACCGCGTCGGCGCCGCTGCGCACCAGCTCGCAGGCGCCATCGAAGGTACCCACGTTGCCGGCCAACACTTCGATTTCGGGAAAGCGCGACTTCACGCACTTCAGCGCCTCGATGACGCGCGTGGTATGGCCGTGCGCGCTGTCGATGGCCAGCACGTCCACCTTGGCCCGCACCAGCTCCTGGGCGCGCTCCAGGTAATCGCCGGTGGCGCCCACGGCGGCGCCCACTCGCAAGCGTCCGTGCGCGTCCTTGGCGGCGTTGGGGTACTTGAGCTTCTTCTGGATGTCCTTGACGGTGATCAGCCCCTTGAGCTCGTATTTGTCGTTTACCACCAGCAGCTTTTCCACGCGGTGCTGGTGCAGGATCTTCTCCGCGTCTTCGAGCGTGGTGCCGACCGGGACGGTGATGAGGTTCTCGTGGGTCATCACGTCCTTGATGGGACGGTCGGTGCGGGTCTCGAAGCGGAGGTCGCGATTAGTGAGGATGCCGACCAGCTTCTTCCCCTTGGTGACCGGCACGCCGGAAATCTTGTAGCGCCGCATGACCTCCAAGGCCTCGGAAATCTTGGCTTCGGGCGACATGGTCACCGGGTCCACGATCATGCCGCTCTCCGAGCGCTTTACTTTGTCCACTTCGCCGGCCTGGGACTCGATGGAGAGATTGCGGTGAATGATGCCCATGCCGCCCTGTTGCGCCAGTGCAATCGCCAGGCGCGACTCGGTCACCGTGTCCATAGCCGCGCTGAGGACGGGGATGTTCAACGTGACATTGCGCGTGAGCCGGGTCTGTGTATTGACGGCTGCGGGGACGACGTCGGAGCGCGCCGGCAGCAGCAATACGTCGTCGAAGGTCAGGGCCTCGGGGACGGGGAAATGGATCATGATGTTCTCGCCAGGTAATTTTCTATTCTACAGGAGGCGGAGAACAGCAGGCAGGCGGAAGGCCGGTAGTGGGTGAGTGTCCGGTTAGCCCGTCGCTCGTCAACGGTCGGCGTATACCGCCAAGGAAGCGAGATCGCAGCTATACCAAGCGCCTCAACAGGCAGGGAATAGCGGTCTGATTCATCGGTAGAACTTGGTTATCCCCAGAAACGGCATTCTGGGAAGCCAACGTGATTCCGAGTGGAGAGCCGGCTAACTGGCGGCTTGCCAAGTACCAGAGCCCGTTTGTCTTTTCGGGAGTCCGAGCGTATCATAGTTTGTTAAGCTGTTGTGGCGAAGCACATCAGTGGGCGCGAGCCCACTTTATTTTTGGCTCGGCGTCAGGGGACCAAGCTCGCGGGCAAGATGCCCGCGCGACAGCCGGCGGAACCGAGGCCCCCGGAACGCCCGGTTTTGGCGTTCTGGAGTGGGAGGCGCCGGCGCTACGAATGGCGATCGACTTGGAGCATGTGCGCGCTGCCGCGCAGCGCGTGACGGCCTCCAGCGGGCTGGAACTGGTGGACGTGGAGTTTCGCGGCGCGGGCGGCAAGGCGCGCATGCTGCGCGTCTTTATCGACAAGCCTGGCGGGGTGACGCACGCCGATTGCGAGGCGGTCAGCCGTGAGCTGGGGACGATCCTCGACGCCGAGGACGCGGTGCCGGGTGGGTCGTACACGCTGGAGGTGTCGTCGCCCGGTCTGGACCGAAAGCTGACCCGAGCGGAAGACTTTGCACGCGTTGTCGGCAGCCGGGTGAAACTTACCACGCGTGTGCCGGTCGCAGGTAATCGGTATTTTGAAGGACGGCTGGAAAGCTTTCACGAGGGAACTCTGGTTTTGGTGCAGCTACCCGTCAGGGCAAAGCGGGGAAAGCCGGAGCAGCCGGCACGGCCGGTAGAGATCGCCTACTCGAATGTCGAGAAGGCCAACCTGGTGCCGGAAATCTAGGGAGTAACGAGTAGGGAGTGGGAAATCGATTATGGCAAGTTTGCTTTACCAGACGATTGAAGGCCTGAGCCGCGAGAAAGGCATTGATCCGCAGATTGTGGTCAGCGCGGTGGAAGATGCCATCGTGGTGGCCACGCGCAAGTATTACAAGAGCCAGGAGAATCTGCGGGCGGAGCTGGACAAGGAGTCGGGCGCGATCAAAGCGTTTGCGGTGAAGACCGTGGTGGAGGCGCCGGAGCAGATCGAAGATCCGAACTTGCAGATCACGCTGGAGGAGGCGAAGAAGATCGATCCCGCGGTCGAGGCCGGCGGGGAAGTACGCTTCTACAAGCCGACGGACGTGCTGGGGCGGATCGCGGCGCAACTTGCCAAGCA
>Ga0335081_10002524_pt1 | contig 28814 bp, 29 predicted proteins | sample Lox_Sample_35_FD_206713 | JGI IMG/M metagenome (GOLD analysis project Ga0335081, IMG submission 206713) | Soil microbial communities from Loxahatchee National Wildlife Refuge, Florida, United States - Lox_Sample_3.5 | ecosystem: Environmental > Terrestrial > Soil > Wetlands | place: USA...
AAGTATCTGCCGGCGAACGCCGACGTGAAGCCGGGCGACCTGCTGGTGACTTCCGGGCTCGGCGGCGTATTCCCCCAGGGCTATCCGGTCGCGCGCGTGACCGAGGTCAAGCGCGATGCCGTCCAGCCGCAGATCCGGGCGGCCCCGCTCGCACGCATTGATCGGCTGCGCGAGGTGATGCTGGTGTGGTTCCGTAACGATCACCCAGCCTCACCGGTGGCTGCCACCGCCGGGTTGAGCGCCAAGACGGGCAACGCCGGCCTGCAGCCGCAACCCGCTCCGCACAAGCCCGTGCCGGCGGCGCCACCGAGTGCCACCGCGCCGGCAACCGCAAACCCAGCGTCCACGGGCGCGACCGCGGCGAGCAAGCCCGCGCCGCAACGCCCGCATCGCGCGCCGGCGGCGCCTCCCGCGGGACCCGCCGAGGCCGCCCCCGCCGCCTCCGCGCCCCACCCGGAACAGCCCGAGCCCGCGCCACGCGCTCAGCCCGCGGATGCCGATCCGAATCCACCGCGCGACCCGGAGAGCGGCCGATGAGCGCCCGTGCCCTCGAGCCCCGTGGCCGAGTTGCGGTGACGGCCCTCGCCGCGCTCATCCTGTCGGTGCTGCCGCTGCCGTACTGGCTGAGCGTGCTGCGGCCGGCGTTTCTCGTGCTGACGGTGCTCTACTGGTCGATCGCCTCCCCGCGCGCCGGCGGGCTCGCGCTCGGCTTCCTGGCCGGGCTCGCGCTGGATGTATTTCAGGGCTCGGTGCTCGGCCAGCATGCGCTCGCGCTCACCGCCGTGACCTACATCGTCCTGCGCGAGCACCACAAGATCCGCTCCAAGCCCTCCTTCCAGCAGGCGCTGCTGGTGCTTGCGGCGCTGATCCTGTACGAGTTCATCGCATTCGCGATCGACGGCTGGACCGGGCATCCGATCAACACGCCGACCCGGTGGGTGCCTGCCTTGACGGGCGCACTGTTGTGGCCGCTCGCGACGGCAGTGCTCGAGCGCATGCACGGACCGCGATGGTCTGAGCGATGAAGAACTTCAGGATCAAGGATCACTGGAAGGAGCAGCGCCTGTTCGAGCAGCGCTCGCTGTTCGCGGCGGCGATGATCGCGCTGCTGACCTTCGTACTCATCGGGCGGCTCATCCTCCTGCAGGTGGTGCGCCACGATGCCTACGCACAGCTCTCCCAGGGCAACCGCGTGCGCATCGAGCCCATCCCCGCCGCCCGCGGCCTGATCTTCGATCGCAACAACAAGCTGCTCGCCGGCGGGCAGCCGGCCTATCAGCTCGAGCTCGTGCGCGAGCAGGTCACGGATCTCAACGCAACCCTGCGCGGGCTCGCCAGGATCGGGCTGATCGGTGCCGATGAGATCGCGGACGTCCGCAGGACGATCCTGTCGCGGCGCACTTTCGACAGCGTGCCGATCCGCCTGCGCATGTCGGATGAGGATGTGGCGCGCTTTGCGGTGCGCCGCTTCGAGTTTCCGGGCGTCGACATCAAGACGCGCCAGACGCGCTCTTATCCGTACGGCCAGCTCGCCGTGCATGCCCTCGGCTACGTGAGCGCCTTGAGCGAGGAGGACCTGGAGAAGGTCGACAGCGCGGCCTACGCCGGCACGACGCTCATCGGCAAGCTCGGCGTCGAGGCGTCCTATGAGCACCAGCTGCACGGTACCAATGGCTTTCGCGAGATTCTCGTCAACGCGCAGGGCCGCTCGGTCGAGAAGCTCGGCGCACTCAATCTGCAGCTGCACACCCAGGCACCGGTCGCGGGCGAGGACCTGCTGCTGTCGATCGACTACGAGGTGCAGCGGGTCGCCGAGGAGGCCATGGGCGCGCATCGCGGTGCCGTGGTGGCGCTCGATCCCAACAACGGGGATGTGCTGGCGTTCGTGAGCATGCCCGGCTTCGATCCGGCGCTGTTCGCGCGCGGCATCACACGGGCGGAATACCAGTCCTTCACGACCAACGAAGACGTGCCGCTGTTCAATCGCGCGCTGCGCGGTACCTACGCGTCCGGCTCGACCATCAAGCCGGCGCTGGGTCTGGTCGCACTGACGACACATACGATCGATGCGAGCCGCGAGCTCTACTGCAGCGGGACGTTCCACCTGCCGAACAGCCGCCACATGTTCCGCGCCGACAAGGACGAGCCGCGCGGGTACCTCGCCCTCGCCGAGGCAATCGCGCGTTCCTCGGACGTCTTCTTCTATCAGCTCGCCTCTATGCTCGGGATCGACCGCATCGATACCGGGCTTGCCCCATTCGGCTACGGCCGCCTCACCGGCATCGACATCAGCGGCGAGAAGGCGGGCCTGCTGCCGACGCCAGCGTGGAAGGAGCGCGTCTACAAGGAGAAGTGGGTGCCGGGTGAGACCGTCAACATGGGCATCGGACAGGGCTATCTGCTGGTGACGCCGTTGCAGCTCGCGCACATTGCCGGTGTGCTCGCCGAGCGCGGCCGCAGCTTCCGGCCGCGGCTCGTCAAGGGGACGCGGGATGCCGACGGCCACGTGAAGTGGCTGCCTCCGCTCCCCGACACGCCCGTCACGGGGATCGCCGATGCCGACTGGAAGGTCGTCATCGACGCCATGATGGGCACGACCCGCTGCGCCAAGTATTGCGGCACGGCTGCGGCACTCTTCAAGGGTGCCGCATACGACGCCGCCGGCAAGACCGGCACGGCACAGGTCTACACGGTCGGGCAGAACGATAAGTACAACGCGAAGACGCTGCCCGAGCGGCTGCGCGATCACGCCTGGTTCATCGCCTTCGCCCCCGCGCCGGCGCCACGGATCGCCGTCGCGGTCCTCGTGGAGAACGCTGGGTTCGGCGCGAGCAATGCCGCGCCGATCGCCCGCAAAGTAATGGACACCTATCTGCTGGGTCCCGACGGCAAGCTGAAGCCGGAGTTCGTGCCGACGGCACCGGTGACACCCGTGGCGCCGGTGACGCCGCCGCCCGACAGTCGCACGGCCGAGCGATGATCCACGAAGACCTGTCCGACTCCTCGCGCGCGCGCCGCACGCTCACCGGGACTGCGCGCATGCTGGTCGCGCTCAAGCTCGACGGGCCGCTGCTCGTCGGGCTGTCGCTGATCGCGGCCTATGGGCTCATCGTGCTGTACAGCGCCTCGGGACAGAGCTTCGGCGTGATCGCCAAGCAGGTCGCGCATCTGACGCTCGGCGTCGTGGCGATGCTCGTGCTCGCGCGCGTGAATCCGAACTTCCTGCGCCGCAGCGCCCCGTGGCTGTATGCGTTCGGCATCCTGCTGCTGCTCGTGGTTGCGGGCATCGGCTACATCGGCAAGGGCGCTCAGCGCTGGCTCAGCCTCGGATTCCTGCGCTTCCAGCCCTCTGAGATCATGAAGCTCGCGGTGCCGATGATGTGCGCCTGGTATCTGCAGGAGCGCCCGCTGCCCCCGAGCTTCGGCGGCCTAGTGGTGCTCGCGGCGATGATCGTGTGTCCGGCGGCGCTGGTGGTGCTGCAGCCGGACCTCGGCACCGGGGCGCTCATCATGGTCGCCGGTGCGCTCGTGGTGCTGATGGCAGGGCTGCAGGTGCGCATCATGGTGGCGCTGACCGCGCTCGCGGGCATCGCCGGCTGGCTCGGCTGGCACGTCATGCACGACTACCAGAGGAAGCGGGTGCTGACGTTCGTCGATCCGCAGACCGATCCGCTCGGCGCCGGCTATCACATCATCCAGTCGACGATCGCCATCGGCTCGGGCGGGGTCTTCGGCAAGGGCTGGATGAACGGCAGCCAGGCGCAGCTCGAGTTTCTGCCCGAGCGCTCCACCGACTTCATCTTCGCCGTCATCGGCGAGGAATTCGGGCTGGCCGGCCTCGTCCTGCTGCTGCTGCTGTACGCGTTCGTGGTGGGCCGCGCGATCTATCTGTCCACCCAGACACAGGACACATTCGCCCGGCTGCTCGCGGGCAGCCTCGCGCTCACCTTCTTCGTCTATGTGTTCATCAACGCCGGCATGGTCAGCGGCCTCCTACCGGTTGTCGGCGTACCGCTACCGCTCGTGAGCTACGGCGGCACCTCGATGGTGACCCTGCTGGCAGGCTTCGGTATTCTCATGTCGCTGTACTCACACCGTAAGCTCATCGGCTCGTGAGGAGCCAGCCCAAGCCCAACGTGAATCGAGCGCTGCTCTTAAGCCTGGCCGCCGGCGTGCTTGCCACGCAGGGCGCGGCTGCACGGGCACAGGCCCAGCCGACGCGCTTCGATCTGTCGCGGCCGGAGATCCGGGCGTTCGTGAAGGACGTGGTCCGGCGCGATCACATCCCGCGCAAGCGCGTGCTGCGCTTCCTCGCCAAGGCCGAGCCGCAGCCGAAGATCATCGAGCTCATGGAGCGTCCCGCCGAGCACGTGCTGCAGTGGTGGGAGTACCGCAACATCTTCCTCACCGAGCGGCGCATCACCGAGGGGGTGCAGTTCTGGCTCGATCACCGCGAGACGCTCGAGCGGATCGCGAGCGAGCGCGGCATCCCGCCCGAGTATCTGGTCGGCATCCTCGGCTGCGAGACCTCCTACGGCCGCATCACCGGCGGCTACCGCGTGCTCGATGCGCTCGCGACGCTGGCGTTCGATTATCCGCCGCGCGCGGAGTTCTTCAGAGGCGAGCTCGAGCAGTTCATTCTGCTGACCCGCGAGGAGCACATCGACCCGGCCACGGCGAAGGGCTCCTACAGCGGCGCCATGGGCGCGCCGCAGTTCATGCCCTCGGCCTACCGACGCTACGCGGTCGATGCGAGCCACAACCACCGGCGCGACCTGTGGACCAACTGGGCTGACGTGCTCGCGAGCGTCGCCAACTATTTCGTCGAGAACGGCTGGCATCCGGGCGAGCCGGTGCTCGCGCCGGCGCGGCTCGATCCCGATCCCGACTTTCAGCTCGACCCGCGCAGCCTCGAGCTCTCGAGCACCGTGGAGAAGCTGAGCGAGCACGGGGTGCACGTGGACCTCGCGATCGCGGGCTCGACGCCGGCCATGCTGATCGCGGCAGCCGAGCAGGACGGGCCACAGTACCGCGTCGGCTTTCACAACTTCCGCGTCATCACGCGCTACAACCGCAGCGCCCTGTATGCCATGGCCGTCACCGATCTTGCGGCGAGCGTGGCCGCGCGCGTGCACGACGGTGCCTCCGCGGCAGCGGCAGCGGCCGCGGCCACCGCAGCCCGCGGCCCATGAGGTCGATCGCACGCCTCGGGATCGGTGCGTGCGCGCTGCTGCTCGCGGCCTGCGTGGCCGGGCGACGCCTTCCCCCGCAGCCGGCGGCGCCGCAGGGGGAGGTATCACCGCGCGCCCCGGCCGCGCCGCCCGGGCCCGGAGCGGTCCCGGATGTCGCCTCAATCCCGGATGCCGTACCGCGCTTCGAGCCCCGCAGCAAGAACGGCAACCCGCCCTTTTATGATGTCCTGGGTCATCGCTACTTCGTGCTCGCCAGCGCCGATGGCTACGTCGAGCGCGGGGTCGCCTCCTGGTACGGACCCACCTTTCACGGTGAGGCGACGGCGATGGGCGAGGCCTATGACATGTACGGCATGACGGCGGCGCACAAGACTCTGCCGCTGCCCGCCTATGCTCGCGTCACCAACTTGAGGAACGGACGCAGCATCGTCGTACGCATCAACGACCGCGGCCCCTTCGTCGCCAACCGTCTCATCGATCTGTCGTACACGGCGGCGGCCAAGCTCGACATGCTGCGCGAGGGCACGACGCTCGTCGAAGTGCGCGCGATCACCCCAGGACAGCCCGAGACCGTGGCGCTCACCCGCGCCTCCGAGACCCCGTCCCCCGAGCTGTACGTGCAGGTCGGCGCATTCGCCGATCGCGACAACGCCCGGCACCTGTACGAGCGGCTGCGCGCGGCCGGCCTCGAGCGCGCCTTCATCCGGCCGCCGCCCGAGGGTGATCACCTCTACCGCGTGCGCCTCGGCCCGGTGGCGAGCGTCGCGGAATTCGATGCCCTCACGGCCAAGCTCGCGCGGCTCGGCGTGCACGACGCGCGCCTCGCGCTCGACTAGGCACCGCGCGGCGCGTTGCGTATAGAATCGCGCACCTGAATTTTCCACACCCTCCAGGATCAGCGCGGATGCCCCGTAATTCGCTCGCCAAGTATTTCCTCGCGTCATGGCTTGGCTGTGGTCTCGCCACAGCCGCCACGGGTGCCGTGCCCGTTCCGAAGCCGCCGCCGCTCGAGGCGCGCGCCTACCTGCTCACCGACTACCAGAGCGGCCGCGTGCTCGCCGAGAGCCACGCGGACGAGCGTCTCGAGCCCGCCAGCCTCACGAAGCTCATGACCTCATATGTGCTCTTCCAGGCGCTCAAGGAGGGACGGCTCAAGCTCTCCGACACCGCCACGATCAGCGAGCATGCCTGGCGCTCGGAGGGCTCGCGCACCTTCGTGCAAGTCGGGAGCCGCATCCCCGTCGAGGTGCTCATCAAGGGCATGATCGTGCAATCGGGGAACGATGCGACCATCGCTCTTGCCGAGCACCTGGGCGGCAGCGAAGCGGGCTTCGTCGAGATCATGAATCAGTACGCGCGCACGCTCGGCCTCACGGGCACGCACTTCGCCAACAGCGACGGCCTTCCGGACCCCCAGCACTACACCACCGCACGGGACATGGCCGTCATCGCACGGGCGCTGATCCGCGACTTCCCGCAGTACTACCCGTGGTATCGCCTGCAGGAGTTCACCTGGAACAACATCACGCAGCGCAACCGCAACGGGCTGCTGAGCCGCGACCCTACCGTCGATGGACTGAAGACCGGACACACCGACAGTGCGGGCTTCTGTCTGGTCACCTCCGCCAATCACGGCGGCATGCGCCTCATCTCGGTCGTGCTCGGCTCACCCTCGATCAAGGCGCGCGAGGAGGCGAGCGCGGCACTGCTCGGGTACGGGTACAATTTCTTTGAGACGGCCAAGGTGAAGAGCGGCGGCGAGGCGCTGCTCACGCCGCGCGTCTACCTGTCGCGCGACGGCACTGTCCCCGTCGGGATCGCCCGGGACCTCTTCGTCACCGTGCCGCGGGGTGCCACTGGGGGACTCAAGACCGCAACGCGCGTGAGCGCGCCGCTGCAGGCGCCGCTCGCAGCCGGCCAGGTGGTGGGCGAGCTCACGGTCACGACCGCCGATGGCGAGACGGTGGCGCGCGAGCCGCTCGTGCCGCTCAAGGGCGCACCACTCGGGGGCGCGTGGACCCGGATGCTCGATCACATCGCGCTGTGGCTCAAATGAGCGCACCGCACGTGCAGGAGTAAGCACCGTTGGCCGCACCGCTACCGACCTGCTATTTGAATGGGACGTACCTGCCGCTCGCCGAGGCACGCATCTCCCCGCTCGACCGCGGATTTCTGTACGCCGACGGCGCCTACGAGGTGATGCCGGTCTACGGCGGGCGCCCGTTCCGCTTCGAGCAGCATTGCGGCCGCCTCACGCGCAGCCTCGCCGAGCTGCGCATGGAGGACCCGCACGACCGCAGCGAGTGGCGCGCCATTCTCGGCGGTCTGATCGAGCGCAACGGCGGCGGCGACCACTACATCTACTGGCAGGTCACGCGCGGCGCCGAGTACGGCCGCAACCATGCCCCGCTGCCGGATATTCCGCGCACGGTGTTCGCGTTCTGCGCACCGCTGCCGCAGCGGCCGCCTGCAACCCTCGAGCAGGGGCTCGCGTGCATCACGGCCGCCGATACGCGGTGGGCGCGCTGCGATGTGAAGTCGGTGGCGTTGCTCGCGAACGCGCTGCTGCGCCAGCTCGCCGTGGACGCAGGCGCGGCCGAGACCATCCTGATCAGGGAGGGCATGCTGACCGAGGCCTCGGCGGCCGCGGTGCACGTGGTCATCGGAGGCGAGCTGCGCACTCCGCCCAACAACCGGCAGATTCTGCCGGGCACGACGCGCACGCTGCTCGAGGAGCTGGCCGAGCGTATCGCCCTGCCCTATCGAAGCACGCCGGTGAGCGAGGCCGAGCTGCGGGGCGCGCAGGAGATCTGGCTCTCCGCCGCCACGCGTGAGGTGGAGCCGGTCACGCGTCTCGACGGACACGCGGTCGGCGACGGCAAGCCCGGCCCCCACTGGCGACGCGTGTACCAGGAGTTCCAGCGCTATAAGAAGGAACTCGCCGGACGCCCCTGGTGAGCGAGCCGCCGCTTCTCAAATTCCCGACGGACTACCCGATCAAGGTGGTCGGCCGCGCGAGCCAGACCCTGCGCCGCGACGTCGATGCCATCATTGCCAGGCACGTGCCCGACTTCGCGCTCGCGCAGGCGAGCGAGCGTCCGAGCGCCAACGGCAATTTCGTCTCGATCTCCTACCACATCCGCGCCGTGAGCGCCGCGCAGGTAACCGCGCTGGCAGCCGAGCTCGCCGCGTGTGCCGGGGTGCTGCTCGTCATCTGAAGGCCGGTCCTCTCGCCCGCCCGCTCATCATGCGCGGCGTGCAGCACTTCATAACTTCCGGTTCTGTAACCGATTTATAACCGCGACACCGCGGCGCGAGCTTAGCGCTGCGGGCGCGGGCCGTTTAGCATTGCCGAATGTCGATTACCCTCGATCAGGTCACGAAGCTCTATCAGGGCGTTCCCGTGGTCAACGACGTCTCGCTCGACATCGGCGACGGCGAGTTCTTCGTGCTGCTGGGACCGAGCGGCAGCGGCAAGAGCACGCTGCTGCGCGCGATCGCCGGCCTGACGGGCGTCGATCACGGTCGCATCGCGCTGCACGGGCGCGATGTCACCCACGTGGCCGCGCGCCGCCGCGGCGTGGGGCTCGTGTTTCAGAACTATGCGCTGTTCCGCCACATGAGCGTCGCGGACAACATCGAGTTCGCGCTGCGCGTGCGGCGCATGCGCGCGTCGGCGCGGCGCGAGCGGCGGCGCGAGCTGCTGCGACTGGTGGCTCTCGAGGGGATGGATCAGCGGCTGCCCGCGCAGCTCTCCGGAGGACAGCAGCAACGCGTGGCGGTCGCGCGTGCCCTCGCGCACAAGCCCGAGGTGCTGCTGCTCGATGAGCCCTTCGGGGCGCTCGATGCGAAGATCCGCGAGGAGCTGCGCCGCACGATCCGTGAAGTGCAGCGCGAGCTGGGCATCACCACGGTGCTGGTGACGCACGATCAGGAGGAGGCCTTCGCGCTCGCCGATCGCATCGGCGTGATGAATCTCGGACGGCTGCTCGAGATGGGGCGCCCCGACGATCTGTACGCGCGCCCGACGACACGTTTCGTGGCGACCTTCCTCGGGGCCGCGAACCTGCTGCTGGTGCGCCAGAGCTCCGGGGGGCTGTCCTTCGGCGGCGATGCCAGCGTGAATCGCAGCGCGGAGAGCACTCGCCCCGGCCGCGAGCGCGAGATGGTTGCCGTGCTGCGGCCCGAGGAAGTCGAGCTCGCGCCCGACCGCAGCGAGCTCACCGCGAGCTACCTCACACACGGTACGGTCGAGGAAATCCTGTTCGGCGGCTCCCTGGAGCGCATGCGCGTGCGCCTCGGCAACGGCGCCGTGAATGCGCAGGTGGTGCGGGCCGACAGCGACAACGGGACGGCGTTTCTCGAAGTCACGCGCTCCCAGCACGAGCAGCGTGCCTTCCCGCTGGCACCCGGCCAGACGGTCGCGATCGGGGCGCGCCGGCTGCACGTGCTGCCTACGCCCCTGTCGAGCTTCACGGCCTGCGCGACGAGCGACGCGCAGGCCCTCGTCGTCTGCCGCAATCCACTGCTCACCGAGCTCGCCGTGCGCATGAAGACGCGGGTAGCGACGCGCATCGAGCCGACGCTCGGTGCGACCGCGGCATCACCGGATGAGAGCGCCTCCTTCGTGGGCGCGGCGGTCATCGGCGCGCGGCCCGGCGCGGTGGATTGCACGGAGTGGCTGCTGCGCCGCGGTGCCGAGGAGGTGCTGATCCTGCCGGAGAACGCGGTGCCGCCACAGCGGGTGCTGATCCACTGGGTCGACGAGCACGCGCGGCGCGCCACCCTCGCGGTGTCGGCGAGTCTGCTGCGCCATGTGGCCGCGGAAGCCGTCTACGTGGGCATTCTTCCCGGGGCAGGCACGGCCGACGAGCAGCGTCCGCTTGGCATGCGCGCGCTGCTCGATGCGCGCTCGGAGGCGCAGTCCGTGCACGGACTGGACATGCGCACCGAGCTGCACTTCGGCGATGTGGCGCGCGAGCTCGCGCGAGCCCTCGCCGAGTCGCCCGGGCAGCTGCTGATCCTCGGAGTGTCGGATCCGGCGGTTCTCGGCGAGCGTTTCGCCGCGCTGCTGGATGCGACCGCCTGGCCGCTGCTCATCGTCTATCAGCCCCCGGACGCGCCGCGCCGATGAGCAGGACCTGACCCATGGCGTTTCGCCGGCCAAGCGTGCTGCCCGGATTCGGGCTGACCTTCGGGTTCACGACGTTCTTTCTGAGCGCCATCGTGCTGCTGCCGCTCGCCGCGTTGGTGCTGATGGCCGCCTCGATGAGTTGGGAGCAGTTCCTGCACGTGGTCTCGACGCCGCGCGCCCTGGGCGCGTATCGCCTGTCGTTCGGGGCCTCGCTGCTCGCGGCCGGGATAAACCTCGTGTTCGGCTTCATCATCGCCTGGACCCTGGTGCGCTACCAGTTCCCCGGACGCAGACTCATCGATGCACTGATCGACATGCCGTTCGCGCTGCCGACGGCCGTCTCGGGCATCGCCCTCACGACGGTATTCGCCGAGAACGGCTGGATCGGCCGCTATCTGTCGCTCGCCGGCATCCACGTGGCCTACACCTGGATCGGCGTGACCGTGGCCCTCACCCTGATCGGCATGCCCTTCATGGTGCGCACCGTGCAACCGGCGATCGCGGAAGTGCAGCGCGACCTGGAGGATGCCGCCGAGACGCTCGGCGCCGGGCGCCTGTACGTGTTCCGCCGGATCATCCTGCCCACCGTGTTGCCGGCCATGCTCACCGGGTTCACGCTCGCCTTCGCGCGTGCCGTGGGCGAATACGGCTCGGTCATCTTCATCGCCGGCAATCTGCCCATGAAGACCGAGATCACACCGCTCCTCATCGTCATCCGGCTCGAGGAGTTCGATTACCGCGGCGCGGCCGCGCTCGGCGTCGTGATGCTGGTCATCTCCTTCGCCGTGCTGCTCGCCATCAACCTGCTGCAGGCCTGGGGCCGGCGACGCATCGTCGCGACGGGACGCTAGATGGCCGGAGTGCTGCCCGATGCGCTGCGCGACGATGCCGTCACCCGCCCGGGCGGTGACACGCTCTGGGCGCGGCTGCTGCGCTGGACGCTGATCGCCGTGTCGCTCGCGTTCCTCGCGGCGCTGCTGTTCGCACCGCTCGCGACGGTGTTCGCCACCGCGCTCGAGCACGGACTGCGGCTGTACCTTGCGAGCTTCGCCGATGCCGATACACGCTCCGCCGTGCGATTGACGCTGCTCACTGCGGCGGTCGTCGTGCCGCTCAACACGCTGTTCGGGCTTGCGGCCTCGTGGTGCATCGCCAAGTTCGAATTCAAGGGCAAGAGCTTCCTGATCACGCTGATCGATCTGCCGCTCGCCGTCTCGCCGGTGATCTCCGGCATGGTGTACGTGCTGCTGTTCGGCCTGCAGGGCTGGTTCGGCCACTACCTGCAGGAGCACGGCATCAGCATCATCTTCGCGCTGCCGGGCATCATCATCGCCACCATGTTCGTGACCTTCCCCTACGTCGCGCGCGAGCTCATCCCCCTCATGCAGCAGCTAGGCAACGACGAGGAGGAGGCGGCGATCACCATGGGCGCGGGCGCCTGGATGACCTTCTTCCGCGTGACGCTGCCCAAGGTGCGCTGGGGGCTCATCTACGGCGTGATCCTCTGCAACGCGCGCGCGATGGGCGAGTTCGGCGCCGTGTCCGTGGTCTCCGGCCACATTCGCGGGCTCACCAACACCATGCCGCTGCACATCGAGATCCTGTATAACGAGTACAACTTCGTCGGTGCGTTCGCCGTGGCCTCACTCCTCACGTTGCTTGCAGTTCTCACCCTGGTCATCAAGACCCTGGTCGAGCGCACGGGATACAAACGGCGCTGATCGCAAGATGCTCGAGCGCATACGGCGACTGACCGAGCGACTAACCGACCGACTGGCCGCGACCCTGCGCTTCGATCCGGCGAAGACCACGCTCGGCTGGTGGCTCGCGGCCAGCCAGGTCCTCGTGGTGCTGCTCGTCGCCGGTGGCATTTCCTGGTACGCCATAGCAAGACTTCACGACCTCGCGGATGACCAGGGCAAGGCGCGCGTGCAGCTCGCCGGCGCCATGGCGCGCGAGGATCTGCGGCGCATGCTCGAGAATGCACAGACGGCGGCCCGCGACCTGGCAGAGCGGCCGACACTGCCGCGGCTGCTCACCGAGAGTCCCCCGGAGGCCCTGGTGCCGCTGCTGCGGCGTTTCTGTCAGGTGGACGCGATTGATGCCTGCGCCGTGTTTGACGGCCCGGCACTCATCGCACAGGCGGGACCGAGCATCCCCTGGAACGCCATCGTCGCCGCAAGCGCCGAGCAGGGCGCGAGCTTCCTTGCCGTGCCGGCCGATGCGCCGGCGCCGCTCCTCGGCGGCGCCGCGACGCTCGCACAACGCCCCAGCGCGAAAGTCTTCGTCGTGCGGCTGCTCGATGCGCGCCTCGCAGCGACCTTGAGCCGCGAGGTGGGCGTGGAGGTCAGGCTCGTCAACTACCGCACGTTCACCGCGGCGCGCGTGGATGCGCTCACGGCGCTGCATACCGCCGGGCTCGCCGACGGCCGCTCGGCCGTGCAGCGCATCGATTCGCTGGATATCTACGCGGCGAGCCTGCCAGTGTTCGCATCCACGGGCGAGGCCATCGCATTGATCGAGGCGCGCCTGCCAGCCGGGGAAATCGACGACGCCGCACGCAGCCTGATCCGCCGGCTGCTGATCACCGCGCTGGTGCTCGCGCTCGCTGCCATCGCCGCCGGCGTCTACCTCGGGCAGTACGTGGCCGGCCCGGTGCAGGCGCTCACCGAGGCCGCGGTGCGGCTCGGGCGCGGGGACTTCTCCACCTCGATCCCGACCGGCGGTGCCGCCGAGGTGGGCGCTCTGGCACGCACCATGGAGGACATGCGCCGCAACCTGGTCGACCTCACCGACACACTGCGCCGGCGCGAGGCGGAGGCGCAGGCGGTGCTCGCCGGAATCGTCGAGGGCGTGTACGCGGTCGATCGCAACCGCATCATCCGCTACCTGAACCCCCAGGCGGCCCGTCTGCTCGGGGTCGTCGGCTCCGAGGCCGTCGGCAGCTTCTGCGGTGATGTCCTGAAGCCCCACGCCATCGGCGGCGTGCGCCCATGCGAGACGCAGTGCCCGATCGTGCGGGCGCGCGCCGAGGGCACCGCACGGGCGGTCGAGCGCCTGCAGACGAGCGAGCGCGAGGCACGCACGACCATCATCACCAGCTCCGACATGATGTATGGACTGCAGGTTCAGGTGATTCGCGACGAGACGGAGCTCGAGGCGGTCCGCCGCGCCCGCGACTCGGTGCTGGCGAACATCTCGCACGAGTTCCGCACACCGCTCGCAGCACAGCTCGCCTCGATCGAGCTGCTGCGCGAGGGGCTGACGACGATGACTCCCGCACAATGCGCGGAGCTCGTGCGGGCGCTGGAGCGCGGCACGCTGCGCCTCACACGGCTCATCGACAATCTGCTCGAGAGCGTGCGCATCGAGTCGGGCCAGCTGGCTATCCGCAAGCAGAGCGTCGCGCTTGGCGAGGTGATCGAGGACGCGCGCGTGCTGATCGAATCGCTGCTGGTGCTGCGGCATCAGAGCCTCGAGGTCACTGTGCCCGAGGAGCTGCCGCCCTTGAACGCCGACAAGACGCGCCTCACGCAGGTGTTCGTGAACCTGCTGGCGAACGCCAACAAGTTCGCGCCCGAAGGCAGTACGCTGCGGATCGGCGCGGCCGCGACCGGGTCCGCTGTGACGGCATGGGTCGAGGATGAGGGACCCGGGGTGCTCGAGAGCGATGGCAGCGCCATCTTCGACCGCTTCCGCCGCGGGGCCGACGAGGAGCCCGAGCCCGGCGGGCTGGGACTCGGGCTGTGGATCGTGAAGTCGATCATCCAGCGCCACGCCGGCTCGATCGCGGTAGCGCGCACGCCCGAGGGGCGCACGCGCTTCACCATCACGCTGCCGCAGGATGCGAGCTCATGAAGGTGCTGATTGCCGACGACGATCGTGATCTGCGCGAGCTCATCGGCTTCGCGCTCACGCAGGGCGGCTACTTCGTGCTGAAGGCGGCCGACGGCCCGACCGCCGTCCGGCTCTTCGATGCCGAAGCCCCCGATCTCGTGGTCCTCGACATCAACATGCCGGGCGCGAGCGGCTTTCAGGTCTGCGAGGCGATCCGCGCACGCTCGAACGTACCGGTGATGATGCTGACGGTGCGCAGCGAGGAAGAGGATCTGGTGCGTGCGCTCGAGCTGGGCGCGGATGACTACCTGACCAAGCCCTTCAGTCCGCGCACCCTGCTGGCGCGCATCAAGGCGCTGCTGCGGCGAGCCGGCATGGAGAGCGCGTCGGCCCCGCTAACCGCCGGGCGCATCACGCTCAACCTTGAGGAGCACACGGCGCAAGTCGGCGCCGCTGCTCCCGTGAGACTCACCAAGCTCGAGCTGCGCCTGCTGCAGATGCTGCTCGCGAATGTCGGGCGCACGGTCAGCTCGGACCGCCTGCTGGTGCACATCTGGGGACACCGCAATTCCGGCGACCGGCAGCTGCTCAAGCAGCTCGTGCACCGTCTCAGACAGAAGATCGAGGCCGATCCGACGCTGCCACAGGTGCTGCAGACCGCCGCGGGAGCCGGCTACAAGCTTGTCGTCGAGCCCTCACCCGGAGCCTCGGCCAATGAGTAGGCGGTCCGCGCTGCGCGCAGGCACTACTGAGCGCTGATCTGATCGAAGGTCGCGCCCTCGTCGAAGTGCTGCTGCTGGACCTTCGCCCAGCCGCCAAAATCAGCGACCGTCGCGAGGGTGAGCTTGGGGAACTGCGCCGCGTACCTCGCGGCGACCTCGGGATCGCGCGGGCGGTAGTAGTTGCGCGCGATGATCTCCTGGCCCTCCTTGCTGTAGAGATACTGCAGGTACGCCTGTGCGAGCTCGCGCGTACCGCGCTTCAGCACCACGGTATCGACCACGGCGACCGACGGCTCGGCGAGTACGCTCACCGTCGGCACGACGATCTGAATCTTGTCGGCGCCGACTTCCTTGATCGCGAGGAACGCCTCGTTCTCCCAGGCGAGCAGCACATCGCCGATGCCCCGCTGCACGAAAGTCGTGGTCGCAGCGCGCGCACCGCTGTCCAGAACGGGCACGTTCTTGTAGAGCCTGCGCACGAATTCCTTGGCGCTGGCGTCCGTGCCGCCGGGCTGCCGGCGCGCCCAGGCCCATGCGGCCAGATAGTTCCAGCGTGCCCCGCCCGAGGTGCGTGGATTCGGCGTGATCACGGCGATGCCCGGCTTCACCAGATCACCCCAGTCGCGAATTCCTTTCGGATTGCCCTTGCGGACCAGGAAGACGATCGTCGAGGTGTACGGGGCGCTGTTGTTGGGCAGCCGGCTCTGCCAGTTGATGGGCAGGAGCTTGCCCTTGGTGGCAATGGCGTCGACGTCTCCCGCGAGCCCGAGCGTCACGACATCGGCGGCGAGACCGTCGATCACCTTGCGTGCCTGCGCGCCCGAGCCGCCGTGGGACTGATTGACGGTAACGACCTGCCCGGTCCTCCCCTGCCAGTACTTGGCAAAGGCGGCGTTGAAGTCCGTATAGAGCTCGCGGGTGGGGTCGTAGGAGACGTTGAGCAGCGTGATCGCGCTCGCCGCCTCGACCGGCACGAAGAGTGTGGCCACGACCAGCAGCGCGGCGGTCAGTCGGGCGAGCGGGGAGAGCGGACGCATACGGGATCCTTCGTCTTTGCGCAATGGGCTGACCGGGAGCTTACGACGCGAGAGTTACGGCGTCAGTCGCGCGGCGGTCACAGGCCGGTTAGACCACCGCCGAGTCTTCTCAGGAGGTGCGGCGTCGCAGCCCGTGCCACCGCATCCACATCCGTCGGTCCGCCCAGGGCGGCGAGCTGCGTGACCTCGAGCCCGGGATAGCCGCACGGATTGATGCGCGTAAACGGGGTGAGGTCCATGTGCACATTGAGCGCGAGCCCGTGGTAGCTCGCGCCGCGTCGGATGCGCAGGCCGATGCTCGCAAGCTTCCGGCCCTCGACGTAGACGCCCGGAGCGCCGCGGCGGCACTGCGCGTGGATGCCGAGCTCGCCGGCATAGTCGATCACCGCCTGCTCCAGGGCGCCGACCAGATCGCGCACCCCGAGGGAGCGGCGCTTCAGGTCGATGAGCGCGTACACCACGAGCTGTCCCGGGCCGTGGTAGGTAACCTGGCCGCCCCGATCGATGTCGATGACCGGAATGTCCCCGGGGGCGAGCAGGTGCTCGCGCTTGCCGCTCATCCCAAGCGTGAACACGGGCGGGTGCTGCAGCAGCCACAGCTCATCGGCGGTTCCGGCGTTGCGCTCGTCGGTGAAGCGCTGCATCGCGCGCCAGGTCGGCTCGTACTCCCGAAGTCCGAGGCTGCGGACGATGATATCGGTGGCCGCACGGGCGAGAGGCGCGCGCGCGACCCCGCAGCCGATGTCGGGTGAGGCGCTCACGAGCCTGCGTCCGATGAGCGATTGACGAGTCCCGCATTGTTACGCTTGAGGGCCTGCTCCGCGCGGTAGCTGGAGCGCACGAGCGGCCCGGCGACGCACTCGAGGAAACCGAGCGCGAGCGCCTGGGCACGGTAGCGGTCGAACTCCTCCGGTCTCACGAAGCGCTCGATCGGCAGGTGCTGAGCCGTCGGTCGCAGGTACTGCCCGAGCGTCAGGATGTCGACGCCGATGCGGTGCAGGTCGGCCATCGTCTCGGTGATCTCGGCATCCGTCTCGCCAAGACCCAGCATCAGGCTCGTCTTGGTGAGCACGTCGGGCCGATGGCGCTTGGCGTGCTCGAGCACGCGCAGGGTCTGCTCGTAGCCGGCGCGCGGATCGCGTACCGGATGAGTCAGTCGCCGGACGGTCTCGACGTTCTGCGCGAACACCTCGATGCCGGAGTCGAGAACCGTCGCCACATCGCCGAGCACGCCCTGAAAATCCGGCGTCAGCGCCTCGACCGCCGTGTGCGGATTCAGCGCCTTGATCGCGCGCACGCAGGCGGCGTAGTGGGCGGCGCCGCCATCGGGGAGGTCATCGCGATTCACGGAGGTGAGCACGACGTATTTGAGCTTCATCAGCTCCACGGTGCGCGCCGCGTTCTGTGGCTCCGCGGCATCGAGCCAGCCGCGCGGGTTGCCGGTATCGACCGCACAGAAGCGGCAGGCGCGCGTGCACACGGCACCCATCAGCATCAAGGTGGCGGTGCCCGCGTTCCAGCACTCGCCGATGTTCGGGCACTTCGCTTCCTCGCACACCGTGGCCAGGCGATGCTGGCGCACGATGCCCTGCACCGTGCCGAATCCCGCGCCGGTCGGCGCCTTTGCCCTGAGCCACGGCGGCTTGGGCCCGGTGGAGCGCACGTCCGCGCCGTCGGCGCGCGCCTTGATACCGTCGCGGATCGCCGTGAAGCCCTGGGCAGTGACATATTTCTCGCCGCTGCGCACGCGTGCGGGCTCCGTCACCACGGAGATGTCCTGCAAAGCTGGGGGTCGTTCACGCGGCACAAATGCATTGTACTAAAGTGCCGCAGTCGGCGGACCGTGCGAGGGTGAGCATGCACACGATCCTCGTCATCGGAGGGTACGGGTTCTTCGGCGCGCGCATTTCCACGGCGCTCGCCCAGCATCCGGGCATCCGCGTCCTGATCGGGGGCCGCAGTCGCGGGGCCCTTTCAGGGTCAGCACTACACGGTCGCTCGGGCTGCCATCGAGGCGGGCAGTTTGTCGCCGGCATCGATGCGCTCGATTCCGCTGCGCGGGCACGCGGCGTGACCGTGACGAGCGGTGCGAGCACGGTGCCGGCGCTGTCCGCTGCCGTGGTGGATCGCTTCCTTCCTGAATTCGAGCGACTCGACTCCATTCGAATCGGGATCAGCTCCGGTGCGAAGGTACCGGGTCTTGCCGCCATGCGCGGCGTGTTCAGCTACGCCGGCAGACCTATCGCGACTCTGCAAGAGGGGACGTGGGTCAGCGTGTATGGCTGGCGTGGCCTCGAGCGACACCGCTTCCCGAAGCCTCTCGGGAGTCGTTGGCTTGCGACCTGCGAGGTGCCGGATCTCGATGTATTGCCGCGACGCTATCCGGATGCGCAAACGGTGATCTTCAAGGCGGGCTTTGCGAGCGCCGCCGGTCAGCTTCTCGTGTGGACTCTCGCAGGGCTCGTCGAGATGGGGTTACTCGCCAGCCTGTCGCCCTTCGCATCGCCTTTGAATCGCCTCAGCGGTGGCTGGAGCCCGTGCTGAGCGACACAGGAGGAATGTTCGTCGAATTGGCTGGCAGCGGCGCCGGCGGCCGGCCACATCGCATGACGTGGAATCTGATCGCCGGGCACAATCACGGCCCCTTCGTACCCTGCGGCGCTGCAATTGCCCTTGCGAGCAAGATTGCACGAGGCGCCAGTCTGCCGGCCGGAGCGATGCCCTGCATGGGGCTGGTGACCCTGGGTGAATACCTCGGCGCGCTCGAGGGGCTCGACGTGAGGGAAATCATCGAGCGGTAGTCTGCGTGCCGCTCACGCGAGCTGCGCGGCGAGTCCCTCGAGCAGCATGCCCCAGCCGCTTTGCGTGCGCTCGCTCCACTCCGGGAGCACGCCCTCATGGGTGAGCGTGAGCTCGCAGCCGCTCGCGAGCGGCACGATGTCGATTGCGACGCGCGTCGCCACGGTCGAGAACTTCGGCACCGCGAACGTGAACACCAGGCGGCGCGGCCGCTCGATCTCGAGATACCGCCCGACATGCTCAACGTCCTCGCTGTCGCGGCGCGTGATGAGGAAGCTGCCACCGACGCGCGCATCGATCGAGACATGCTCGATCCGGCCTGTCGGGGTCTTGAACAGCCATTTGACGACCGTCTCAGGCTCGAGCCACGCATCGAACACCCGCTCGGCGGATGCATTGAGATGCCGGGTGATGCGCAGGGTGAGGCGCTCCGGTTCCGTCATGACTGCCTCCTCGTGGATCTGCGTCAGCGGCGCGCACGCAGCCGGGCATCGAGCGCCGCCAGACGCTCCGGTGTGCCCACGTCGTGCCACTCGCCCGTGTGGCGGATGCCGCGCAGCCGCCGTGCAGCCATCGCGCGGTTGAGCAGCGGCAGCAGCGGGAAACGCCCCGCGGTGCATCCGGCAAAGAATCCCGGCCGATAGATCCCATACCCCGCGTAGGTGAGCCGCTCGCTGCCGTCGGCGACGATGCGCTCGCCCTCGAGAGCGAAGTCACCGCGGGGGTGGTGCGGCGGATTGGGCACGAGCACCAGTGTCGCATCCGCAGCCTCATCCGCCCTCAGGTGCTTGAAGTCGAAGTCGGTCCAGGTGTCGCCGTTGACGACCAGGAACGGCTCGGGTCCAAGGAGCGGCAGGGCGCGGAAGATGCCCCCGCCGGTCTCGAGCGGCACCGCTCCTTCCTCGCTGTACTCGATGTGAACGCCGTAGGCGCTGCCGTCCGCGAGCCTCGCCCGGATGAGCTCGCCGAGCCAGGACAGATTGATGACCACTTCGCGCACGCCGGCGCGCGCGAGCGCGCGCAGGTGATGGCCGATGAGCGGCTCGCCGCCGACCTCGAGCAGCGGTTTCGGCACCGCGTCCGTGAGCGGCCGCATGCGTTCGCCGCGCCCGGCGGCGAGAACCATCGCCCTCATGCGCGCTGCAGCGTCGTGCTCGCAGCGGACTCACCGGACCGCGCGAGTGCCCGCGCATTGGCCGCGCCGAGTCGCGGCACGGCGTGCTGCTCGAGCCAGCGCCCGAGCTCCTGGAGCTGCGGGTAGCGGGCACACGCATCGACGACGTACGCGAGCGTCAGCGGCAGATCACCCAGATAGCCCGGCTTGCCGTCCCGATACCACAGGCGCGCGAAGATGCCGAGCACCTTGAGATGGCGCTGCACGCCGATCACGTCGAACCACTCGAGCAACTCGCGTGCGTCCGCTCCGGCGGCCCCGCCGCGGCGTCGCAGCTCGGCGTGATAGCCGCGCACCCAGCCCTCGACACGCTCGCGCGGCCAGCTGATGTAGCAGTCCTTGAGCAGCGACACGAGGTCGTAGCCGAGCGGACCGCGCAATGCGTCCTGGAAATCCAGCACCCCCGGCCCGCGCTCCTCGAGCACCATCAGATTGCGCGAGTGATAGTCGCGGTGCACGAACACCTGCGGCTGGGCGAGCCCGGCGCCGATCAGGAACTCGAAGGCCTCGGCCAGCAGCTCCCGATCCCCCGCCGACAGCTCGAGCTGCAGATGGCGCAGGCAGAACCACTCGGGCATCAGAGCAAGCTCGCGGTGCAGGGCTTCGCGGTCGTATGGGGCAAGCTGGGCGGCCGCCGCGCCGCCGCGCGCCTGGATGTGTGCCAGCAGCGCGAGCGCGTCGCCGTAGAGGAGCTCGGGATCCGCTCCGCCCATGAGTCGCGCCAGATACAGCGTCGAGCCGAGGTCCTCGAGCCGCAGCAGTCCGCGCGGCACGTCGGTCTCGAAGACGTGGGGTACGTGGGCGCCCAACTCCTCGAGCAGTGCGCTCACCTTCAGGTACGGGCGCACATCCTCGCGCTCCGGGGGCGCATCCATCACGATGCACGTGCCCTGCGGACCGAACACGCGGAAGTAGCGCCTGAAGCTCGCATCGCTCGAGGCCGGCTCGATGCGCTCGACCGCGAGGTTGAGATCGCGCACGAGCCAATCCTGAATGAGCGCAAGACGCGCGTCGGGCTGAGGCATGGGTGGCGGCGCGATTTGTACGGTGAGAATTAGGCGCCGCGCTGCCGCGGCGCGCCATTATAATCGACGCAAACCACATGCCACACCCGCGCTCACCGCCCTCGCTGCGCTTGCTGCCGCTCCTGCAGCTGTGCAGCCTCGGCATCGCGCTCAGCGTCCGACCGGCGCGCGCGCAGGACACGTTGCCCATGTGTCCCGACCGGGCCGCCGCGGAGATGCGCTTTGCCTCGGCCGGCGGCTTTACCAAGCCCGCGGCGGACACGCCGATCCACGCGGAGAGCGATGCGGGCGACTTCCGCTTCGACGGCGATGCGAACCTGCAGGGCAACGTCGTGATACGCCAGGGCGAGCGCGAGTTGCGCGCCCAGAATGCCCATTACTACATTGCGACCAAGAGCTTCTCCGTGACCGGCCGGCTCGAGTATCAGGACCCGGTGGTGCGGCTCTCGGGTACGGACGGGCAGTACTCGGCCACCGGAGGCGCCAGCTTCAAATCGGCGCAATTCGAGCTGCGCCAGCGCGCGGCGCGTGGCTTCGCGCAAGTCGTGGACATCACCCCGAATGGCATCCTGCACCTGCAAGGGGTGACGTTCACCACCTGCCCAATGTCGGATCGGTCCTGGCAGCTGCAGGCCGATACCCTGACCCTCGACACCGATCAGCGCGTCGGCAGCGGTCGCGACACGCGCGTCGACTTCGAAGGGGTCCCCGTGCTGTATCTGCCGTGGCTGTCCTTTCCGCTCGGCAACGAGCGCAAGAGCGGCTTCCTGTTTCCGAGCATCGGCAACAGCACACGCAGCGGAGTCGAGCTGTCGGTTCCGTACTACTGGAACATCGCCCCCAATGCGGACCTCACTCTCGATCCCGACTATTACTCGCGCCGCGGCACCGACCTGTCCGGGGATGCGCGCTACCTGACGGAGCATCAAAGCGGCGAGCTCGAATGGCACTACCTGCCCGCCGATCGACTCGCCGGCGGCGAGGACCGCAGTCTCGTGAGCCTCAAACAGGTGACACAGCTGCCGGATGACTTTCGGCTGCGCATCGACGCCGAGAACGTGAGCGACTCGCACTACTTCGAGGATTTCGCGCAGGGACCCGAAGGCACCAGCACAGCCTTCGTGCAGCGCCTTGCAGAGCTCACCTATCGCGATGAGCACTGGAACCTCGCGGCGCAGCTGCAGCAATACCAGACGATCGACCTCGCGCTCGAGTTCGAGGCTCCCGCCGACCTGCCCTATGCACGCCTGCCACGGCTCACGGCGAGCGGGGAGTTCGGATTCGGGCCGGCCGATCTCATTCACTACGGCTTCGACTCGGAGGTCGTGGACTTCACGCGCGCGTCGCACGAGGCGCTCACGGGGGTGCCGAACCTCACCGGCTGGCGCATAGATGCCTCGCCCAACATCGGCCTGTCGCTCGAGGGGCCCGGCTACTTCGTGCGGCCCGGCCTTGCGTGGCGCTTCACGCAGTACGAGCTGGAGAATGTCGCGCCCGGAGCCGACCGCTCGCCGACCCGCACGCTGCCCACTGGCAGCTTCGACGCCGGCCTCATTTTCGAGCGCAACTCGGGCGGCGGGCGCACGCTCACGCTCGAGCCACGCGTGCTGTATCTGTATGTGCCCTACCGCGATCAGTCGCAGCTGCCCGTCTTCGACACGGCGCTCCCGGATCTGAACCTGGTCGAGCTGTTCCGCACCAACCGCTATGTCGGCGCCGACCGCGTGAGCGATGCCAACCAGGTGAGCGCCGGTGTCACGAGCCGCCTCGTGGACTCCGCGAGCGGCCAGCAGTATCTGTCGGCGACACTCGGACAGACCTACTACTTCGAACCACCGCGCGTACTGCTGCCGAACGAGGCGGTGACCAGCACGGCTCACTCGGATCTGGTGGCGGAGCTGGCGCTGACCGCCTACAAGCACTGGAACGTCGATGTGGGTGTGCAGTGGGACCCCGACGCCAACCGCAGCGATCGAACGTTCGTGCAGCTGCAGTTCAAACCGGCCGGGCAGAGCGTGATCAACGTCGCCTACCGCTTTCAGCGCAACAGCCTCGACCAGGGCGAGGTATCCGGTGCGTGGCCGGTTGCGAGCAAATGGAATGCCTACGCCCGCATGGTGTACGACTTCAGCGAGCACAAGTCGATCGACAGCTTCGCGGGCTTCGAGTACGGCGCCTGCTGCTGGAAGGCGCGCTTCCTCGCCCGGCGCTTCCTGCGCACCAGCACCGGCCAGCAGGACACGGGCATATTCCTGCAGCTGGAACTCACGGGCCTCGCAAGTGTCGGATCGCAGGCCGACACTTTCCTCGGCACCGCGATTCGGGGATACTCGCGTCCCGAGCCAAGCCGTTGAGAACCATGAGAAAACTGTTATTTTCGCTGTTGAGTGGAACCATCCTGGCGGTCCTCACTGCAGGTCTTGCGCAGGCCCAGACCCGCGAGCTCACGACCAAGGGCGTGATGCTCGACCGCATTGCCGCGGTCGTCAACGACGGCGTCGTGCTCAACAGCGAGCTCGACGACGAGGTGGCCATGGTGAGCGAGCGGCTGCGGGCGCAGAAGCTCGAGCTGCCCCCGCAGAACGTGCTGCGCCAGCAGGTGCTCGAGCGCCTGGTGGTGCAGGAGATCCAGATGCAGCGCGCCGGCAAGGCCGGCGTCAAGATCCCGGACGAGGCCCTGAACAACGCGCTGCAGGATGTGGCGCAGCGCAACCGGATGACCCTGTCGCAACTGCCCGATGCGCTCGCGGCCGAGGGGATCGACTACACGACGTACCGCGATTCGATGCGCAAGGAGCTCACGCTGCAGATCCTGCGCCAGCACGATGTGCTGCAGAAGATCACGGTCACCTCGCGCGAGATCGACCAGTATCTCGAGCGCGAGAGCCATCAGCCCTCCGAGGAGAGCGAGTACAACGTATCCCACATCCTCATTGCCGTACCCCTCGGGGCGAGTCCCCAGCAGATGGAGGCCGCCGGCAAGCGCGCGCAGGAGGTGTACGACCGGATCAAGGCAGGCGAGGATTTCGGCGCGCTCGCGGTCCGGTACTCGAACAGCCAGACGGCACTGGATGGCGGCGCGCTCGGCTGGCGCAAGGGCACGGAGCTGCCGACGTTCCTCGCGGATGTGGTGCTGCGCCTGAAGCCCGGTGAGGTGAGCGAGCCAATGCACGCGCCCACGGGCTATCATCTTGTCAAGCTCAACGATGTCCGCACCAACGAGCGCAAGGTCGTGGTCCAGCAGGTGCATGCGCGGCACATCCTGATGCGCACCACCGAGCTGCAGGACGATGCGACCGTGCGGCAGAAGCTCGAGGTGCTGCGGCAGCGCATCCTCAAGGGCGAGGACTTTGCCGGTCTTGCGCAGGTCCAGTCCGAGGATCCGGGCTCGGCGAGCGAGGGAGGCGACCTCGGCTGGTCGGCGCCCAACCAGTACGCTCCGGAGTTCGAGAAAGTCCTGAACGAGGCCAAGGAAGGCGAGATCAGCGAGCCGTTCCGCACGCAGTTCGGCTGGCACATCGTCCAGGTGCTCGGCCGGCGCCAGTTCGACAGCACCGAGGAGCTCAAGCGCAAGCGCGTCGCCGACGCGATTCGCAACAGCAAGGCCGACGAGGAGACCGAGCTGTGGTTGCGCAGGCTGCGCGATGAGGCCTATGTCGACTACAAGCTCTAGCTTGGGGTGAATCGCCCTCCGCGTATCGCCCTCACCTCCGGCGAGCCCGCCGGCGTCGGTCCGGAGCTGTGCCTCGCGCTCGCGCGGCGCGAGCTGCCCTGCGAGCTCGTGTGCCTCGGCGATCGGGGGCTGCTCAGCGAGCGAGCGAGCGGGCTCGGCTGGGATATCAAGCTCAGTCCCTATGATCCCGCGCGCGCCCGCGTGCACGTACCCGGCTCGCTGAGCGTGCTGCACATGCCGCTTGCCTCACCGAGCGTTGCCGGCCGCCTGGATCCCGCGAATGCGCCGTACGTGCTCGGACTCATCGACCGCGCCGTCGACGGCTGCCTCGCCGGCGAGTTCAGCGCGCTGACGACGGCGCCGGTGCAGAAGAGCATCCTCATGGACGCCGGCTTCGCATTCCAGGGTCACACCGAGTACCTCGCAGCACGTGCCGGTGCGCCGCGCCCGGTCATGATGCTCGTCGCGGGAGCTCTGCGCGTCGCGCTCGCAACGACACACCTGCCGCTGAAGGAGGTGAGCTCCGCCATCAGCTGCGAGCTGCTGTGCGAGGTGCTCGCGATCCTGCACCACGATCTGAAGCGCTGGTGGCACCTCGCCTCACCGCGCATCGCCGTTTGCGGCCTCAACCCTCACGCCGGCGAGAGCGGCCATCTCGGGGATGAGGAGCTGCGCATCATCGCGCCCGCGCTCTCGAGGGCGAGGGCCCAGGGGATCGAGGCCTTCGGTCCTTTGCCCGCGGACACCGTGTTCGTGCCGCGCCTGCTCGCGGGCTTCGATGCAGTGCTCGCGATGTACCACGATCAGGGATTGCCGGTCGTCAAGCACGCCGGGTTCGACTGCGCCGTGAACGTGACTCTGGGGCTGCCGCTGGTGCGCACCTCGGTCGATCATGGCACGGCGCTGGATCTCGCCGGGACCGGCAGGGCCGATGCCGGTAGCCTCGCGGCAGCCGTGCAGCTCGCGATCGAGATGAGCGCCGCGGCCTGATGCGCCCGCGCAAGCGCTTCGGCCAGCACTTCCTGCACGATCCAGCCGTCGTCCAGCGTATCGTGAGCGCGATCGCACCGCGCGCGGATGAGCACATCGTGGAGATCGGCCCGGGCCGGGGCGTGCTGACGCATGCGCTGCTCGCGCTGCCGCACGCGAGCCTCGATGCGATCGAGATCGATCGCGATCTCGCCGCCGCACTCGCCCGCGAGTTGGCCGCACCCGCGGCGCGGCTGCACGCGGCGGACGCCCTCGAGTTCGATTTCGGCGCCCTCGCCCGCGCGCACGGCGGCCGCCTGCGCATCGTCGGCAACCTGCCGTACAACATCTCGACCCCATTGCTGTTTCACCTGGTCGCGAACGCCGACTCGCTCGTGGACCTGCATCTCATGCTTCAGCGCGAAGTGGTCGCACGCATCGCGGCGCGCCCCGGCAGCTCGGACTATGGACGCCTCACGGTCATGCTCGCGCGGCGCCTGAGCGCCGAGCGGCTGTTCGACATCGGGCCGGGGGCCTTTCAGCCGCCGCCACGCGTGTGGTCGGGGCTGGTGCGCCTCAAGGTGCGGGAGCGGCCGGCGTTCGAGGCGGGGCCGTTGTTTGCTGAGATCGTGGCGACGGCATTCAGCCATCGCCGCAAGACCCTGCGCAATGCGCTGCAGAGCCGTCTGACGGCAGCGCAGATCGAGGCGTGCGGCATCGACCCGGGTGTGCGCCCGGAGACACTCGCGCCGGAGTCCTTCGCGGCGCTCGCGCGGGTCGCCGCCGCCGCCAGCATCGGTTAGGCTTCGCGAGCGAAGTCGACGCAGCACTTCTTCCGGAGCTACCCATGCCGGTGTATCGCCGCATCCTGCTTGCGATCGGGTTGAACGAGGACAGCGCGAGCGTCGCCCGCCGCGTGCAGGCGCTCGCGCAGGCCCTCGGTTCCGAGCTGCTGCTGCTGCACGTCGTCGAGTTCGTGCCGGTCGAGCCGATGGGCGAGACGCTCATGCCGGCCGTACAGATCGAGGAGGAGCTGCTCGAGCGTGCCCGCGAGCGCCTCGCCGCCCTCGCTGCCGAGCTCGGCATCCCGGACACGAGCTGCCGTGTCGAGGCAGGCAATCTCAAGGCAGAGATCGTGCGCACCGCGCGCGAGAGTCACGCGGACCTCATTGCGCTTGCGAGCCGGGAGCGGCACGGGCCCTCGATCCTCCTCAATCTGACCGACGATGCCGTGCTGCACGCCGCACCCTGCGATGTGCTCGCGCTGCGCGTCGGCGCTCGCCCCGGTTAAGATGCGAGCTTGATGGACCCGGTCGCGCACAAAATCAGAGTCGACGTGGAGACCAGTTACCTCCCCGAGCAATCCGATCCCGCCGAGCCCCGGTACGCCTTCTCCTACACGATCACCATCCGCAACGAGGGCCGCTCACCGGCCCGGCTGCTCACGCGCCACTGGGTCATCACCGATGCGAACGGCAAGGTGCAGGAGGTCCGCGGCGAGGGCGTGGTCGGCGAGCAGCCGTACCTGAAGCCCGGCCAGGGTTTTCGCTACTCGAGCGGGGCGGTGATCGAGACGCCGGTCGGAGTCATGCAGGGGAGCTATCAAATGGTCGCCGACGATGGCCAGCGCTTCGATACGCCGATCGCCCCGTTCCGGCTCGCGATGCCCGGGGTCCTGCACTAGAGCCGGCGTCGAGCGCTCAAGAAGTGGCGCGGTTTGCGATCGGCGACATCCAGGGCTGCGCGCTCGAGCTGCGCGCGCTCGTGAAGCGCATTGGCTTCGCTCCCGACCGCGATCGGCTCTGGTTCGTCGGCGATCTCGTCAATCGGGGGCCGCACTCGCTCGAGGTGCTGCGCTATGTCCGCTCGCTCGCAGACAACGCGGTCGTGGTACTGGGCAATCACGATCTGCATCTCATCGCCCTCGCCCTCGGCAGCCGCTCATCCGAGCGCACCGGGGATACGCTCGCCGAGATTCTGGCCGCGCCGGATCGCGACGCGCTCATCGAGTGGCTGACACAGCGGCCGCTCGCACATCTCGACGCCGAGCATGGCGACCTCATGATCCACGCCGGCCTCGTGCCGCAGTGGTCGGCGGCGACCGCGGCCGGCCTCGCCCGCGAGGTCGAGACCGTGCTGCGCGAGCAGCCGCGGATGCTGCTCGATGCGATGTACGGGGACCGGCCGGACCGTTGGAGCGATGATCTCGCGGGCGCGGATCGTCTGCGCTTCATCGTCAACGCACTGACACGGATGCGAGTGTGCACGGCCGACGGGACGATCGATCTCAAGATGAAGGGCCCGCCGCAGCGCGCCCGTGCGCCGTTTCGGCCCTGGTTCGAGCACCGCCGCGCGAGCCGGGCAACGCGCGTCATCTTCGGCCACTGGTCCGCGCTCGGCCTGGTGCAGGCCCACGGGGTGATCGGGCTGGATACCGGCTGCGTATGGGGCGGCGAGCTCACCGCCGTCGATCTCGATGCCCACGAGCCGCCAGTGAGCGTGCCCTGCAGCGAGTATCGTAGGCTCGAGAGCGACTGAGCCGTCGCAGGCTCAGGGCGCCGGGGCCGCCTGCGGCCCCCAGCGAATGATCATGCGATCGGTCCTGGGTCCGTAGACACCGGGCGGCAGCTCCAGATCGACCGACGTGCCGCCGCCCGCGGCGATCGGCAGCAGCATGCGCTGGTCGGCCTGCACTTCGAGCATGCCGATGGCGCCCGGCGTCACGCGCAGCGCAAGCCGCACCGGCCAGGTCGTGTTGGGCAGCGGGCGCGCCGTGATGCCGCCGGAGCCGCTGGCGCCTTTCAGGTCGAGCACCAGCGTATTGCGCTTCCAGTACTGCGGAAAGCTCGCCGCGGCGGTCCCGGCTTCCGGTGCCAGGGCCAGCTCCTGCACCGGCTGCGGCGGGAGCGCGTTCCTGTGCCAGGGCCAGTGCAGCCGCGGCAGGTGACTGCAACCTGCCAGCAGCGCGAGCACTGCTCCAAGGAGCCAGGTCGCGGGTGCCGCGCGCGACAGGGGTGCTGGTTGGGATCGTTTCATGAGGCATAACATACGCGAAACGCACGCAGGGTACATCCGCATGGCCGTTCCGCAACCACTCAATTTTCGCCGCTGGATCGACGAGCACCGTCATCTGTTAAGGCCACCTGTCGGCAATCGGCGAATCTTTCGCGACAGCGAGTTCATCGTCCAGGTGGTCGGGGGACCCAACTCGCGCAAGGACTACCACGTCGATCCGGGCGAGGAGCTCTTCTA
>Ga0335081_10002527_pt1 | contig 28785 bp, 14 predicted proteins | sample Lox_Sample_35_FD_206713 | JGI IMG/M metagenome (GOLD analysis project Ga0335081, IMG submission 206713) | Soil microbial communities from Loxahatchee National Wildlife Refuge, Florida, United States - Lox_Sample_3.5 | ecosystem: Environmental > Terrestrial > Soil > Wetlands | place: USA...
TGCCGTTGTAGAGGGTGGATAAACCAGTCGTATTGTCAGCGGCCCACCAGGGACTGCTGGCGCTACGGGCCAATCCCCAGGGATTCTTAAGGTTGGGATCGGTCACTGCTGCCATGCCGGAGATGTCGGAGACCAGGTTTGTCTGCATGTAATGCTGGGCAAATGCCAGGCTGGAGAACAACAGGACAACAAAGAGTTGCCACGCCACTTTAGGGAGACTAAGCGTGCTCATTCGAAGCACCTCCTGAATGGCGCAACGGTAAGGGCTTAGGGTTGAATTTTTGTCACTCCCGTGTCAGCAATTTGTAATTTCTCGCGCGGGGCGCGTTCATCGGCCCGGACGGACGATGACCCGCAAAACACGGCTAGCCACGCTGGCTTCGATCGGCGTGGGGCAGACGAACTCGCCATCGGCATAAACCTCAAGCAATCGGTCGGCTTCGAGACGAATACGCTGCGCGCGGAAAGACTCGACCCCCTGTAAGGCGAGATGACGTCCGAAATAGACGCTGGGGAACAGGGTGAGCAGCTTGAGCTTATTCATGTCTTGAATGATGCAGAGATCGAGTTGTCCATCATCGAGTTGCGCCTGCGGAGCGATTTTCATGCCGTGCCCGTACGACGGCCCATTGGCGAAAGCAACGAGAAAAGCCCTACGCGGCCGGTTCGATTTGCTTGAGGAAGCCTCCACACGAAATGGCCGAAAACCGGTCAAGGCCGCGGGAAGCGTGAAGGCATAACCTCCGTGGCCGCGCACGAACCGCGGCAACCGGTTAACCCGGCGCGCAACTTCGCTGTCCAAGCCAAAGCCGCCCACGGTGCAGAAATAGTGCGATTGGGAAGGCGATGTCTCGCTTGTGATGACGCCGAGATCAACGGTTCTTATGGAGCCGTTTCCGGAAACGAAAGCAAGCCACGCCGCCAGCGCATCGCTGCAATTGCGCAGGCCGAGCGCGCGGGCGAAATCGTTTCCGCTGCCGCAGGGCGCAATGAGAACCGGCAATTGCAGTTCGATTAGTTGCGGGAGATGGCGGTGAATGGTGCCGTCGCCGCCGAAAATCACAATCACTTCCGCATCGCGCCCATCGGCCGGCAGACTGGGGAGCCACGTAATGGAAGGAGTCTGCTGGAACAACCGCAGTCTTTCAGGAGAGATTCCCGGCCCGAGAATGGCGGCGGCCCGCATGGCGCCGCACGAGATTAGCAAAGTTCACGGATTCGAACGAATACAAAGGATGCAGCGCAGCATGCGCGTTGGTGAATGAACTATCATGGCGGGGGTTCTGTGCCAACAATTCGCTGCGTGGCCAACGACAAATACTCAATGCCCCTTCACCCAGTTCTTATCGCCGGAAAGTGGCGGCCGGCCAATGCGAGCGGGACGTTTCATGCGGAAAATCCAGCCACTGGCGAGACCCTGCCTGACGAATACCCAATCAGCGACTGGCAAGACTGCGGTGCGGCGCTCGCGGCTGCCGCGACTGCCGCCGTAGAACTGAGGAGTGTTGCCCCGGAACGAATTGCTGACTCTCTAACGAAATTCGCCGACGCAATTGAAGCCCGCTGCGCCGAACTGGTTGAGATCGCGCATCAGGAGACCGCGCTGGTCAAGACTCCACGCCTGCAGGATATCGAATTGCCGCGAACCACGGGCCAACTGCGCCAGGCTGCTGTGGCGGCGGCCGAAGGTTCATGGGCGCTGCCGACAATTGATTCCAAGTTGAACATCCGCTCGTACTACGCGGCGATCGGGCCGGTGTGCATCTTCGGCCCGAACAATTTCCCATTCGCCTTCAATGCTGTAAGTGGAGGCGACTTCGCCGCCGCGATCGCCGCCGGCAATCCGGTCATTGCCAAGGCGCATCCCTCGCATCCGGGAGCCACGCGAATATTGGCGGAGCAGGCCTTGCGCGCAGTCTCCAGCTCTGGTTTGCCGCCGGCAACCGTGCAGCTGCTTTATCACATGCAGCCGGAAGATGGGCTCCGGTTCGTCTCCGATCCGCGCGTGGGCGCAACCGCCTTCACGGGCAGCCGGGCCGGCGGCTTGCGACTGAAAGCGGCGGCCGATGCCGCAGGCAAGCCGATTTATCTCGAGATGTCGAGCATCAATCCGGTCGTAATTCTGCCGGGCGCGTTGAAAGAGCGCGGCGAGAAAATCGCTGATGAGTTTACGAACAGCAGCCTTCTAGCCAGCGGGCAGTTTTGCACCAATCCCGGCTTGCTCGTGCTGTTACGTGGGGACGCGACGACTCAGTGGCTCGAGTCGGTCAAACAGCGATTCGAGAAACAGTCGCCGGCGCCGCTGCTTTCCGCCGGCGTGGCGCGCTCGCTCAGCGCCGGAGTCGCAGCGCTGCGAGAGGCGGGTGCGCGCCTGGTGACCGGCGGGGCGCCCATTTCCGGGCCAGGATACAAATTCGCGAACACGCTTCTTGCTGTAGATGGACCGCAATTCCTCGCTGCCCCTGACCGGCTGCAACAGGAGGCTTTCGGAAACGCCGCGCTCGCCGTCATTGCAGAAGATGAAGATCAGGCGGAAACGATACTGGAGGGCCTGGAAGGCAATCTGACCGGCAGCATCTACAGCGATTCCGCCGGCAGCGACGATGCTTTGTACACGCAACTCGCGCCCGTCCTGCGCAGCCGCGTGGGCCGCCTATTGAACGACAAGATGCCAACCGGAGTAGCCGTGAGTGCGGCCATGAATCACGGCGGGCCCTTTCCTTCAACCGGGCATCCGGGGTTTACGGCGGTCGGCTTGCCTGCCTCCATGCGGCGCTTCGCCATGCTTGAATGTTTTGACAATGTGCGTCGCTCGCGACTGCCGGAGGCGCTTCGCGATGAAAATCCCAACGGCCGCATGTGGCGGTGGATTGATGGCCGCTCCACGCAGAACGACGTCGAATCCTAGTCCAGCGTCAAGCTTGTCGAGCGACGCCAAGTCCTGTTATCGTGCGTTCGATTATTGAGGCTCCTGCCGCTGTCCTGGTTACGGGAGTGCAGGCCAAACAAATGTGTGACCATCGGCAGGAAAGTGCAATCCGCGTTGTCCCTGTGCAGCGTAATCTTTACAGAAAAGGGTAACGACTTGCCGGATACCGGGGTCAAAGGAGCTTTGAGCGACGGCGGCCTCGTCGCGGCGATCCGGGCAGGCGACCAGAGCGCCATGGCTGCGCTCTACGACCGCTACTCGGGCATCGTGTACGCGGTGGCGTTGCGCGTGCTGGGAGATTCAGCCGCGGCAGAGGATATTTTGCAGGAAGTGTTTCTGAGCTTCTGGCGCCGGTCGGAGGCTTTCGATGCGCACCGCGGAAATCTGGGGCCGTGGCTGACGGTGGTGACGCGCAACCGGGCGATTGACCGCTTGCGCAAGCAACGGCCGGAAACGGACATCGAAGGCGTGGTGCTTTTGACCGACCATGATTGGGCGCAGGAATCGGACCGCGCGCGCTTGCTGGAAAGAGTGCGCCGCACGCTGAGCGGATTGCCTGCCGCTCAGAAAAGCGCGCTGGAGATGGCGTACTTCGAAGGGCTGTCGCATACGGAGATCGCCGCCAAGACCGGAGAGCCGCTGGGCACGATCAAGGCCCGCATTCGCACTGGGCTGGCCGCCCTGCGCAAGGCTTTTGCAACATGAGCGTCCACGAACAATACGCCGATGACCTGGCGCTGCACGCGCTCGGGGCCTTGCGGGGCGAAGAGCTCGTGGTCCTGCAAAAGCATCTGCAGACCTGCGGCGAGTGCAGCCGTGAGCTCGAGCAATTGCGCGGCGATACGGCCCTGATTGGCGTCTCGGTCACTGGGGCGCACCCGCCCGATCGCTCGCGCAAACGGCTGCTGGAAGCAATTGCAGGTGAGCCGCGCCACTCTCCAGTTCACACGCGGCGCCCTGCGTGGGGATGGTTGGGTTGGGCAGTCGCGGCTGCTGCCATTGTGTTGGCGGCGATCAGCTGGCGGCAAAACGCCGGTTTGCAGCGGTCGCTCGCCGAATCGAGCCACGAACAGGCCCGCGAGATGGCAGAGTTGCAGCGCGCGCGCAGGGTCGTCGCCGCGCTCACATCAACCGATGCCATGCACGTCACCCTGGTTCATGCCAATACGCCGCCACAGCCGCAAGGGCGAACCATCTATTCCCCGCATCAGGGCACGTTGATTTTCGTCGCCAACAACATGCCGGCCCTTCCTGCGCAGAAAGCTTACGAGTTGTGGCTGATTCCAATGCAAGGCGCGCCACTGCCGGCCGGCGTCTTCAAGCCGGACACTCACGGCAACGTAAGCTTGATCGCTCCGCCCATGCCTAACGGAACGCAAGCGAAGGCGTTCGCCATCACCGTAGAGCCGGAAGCGGGGTCTCCGGCTCCGACCTCTCCGGTCATGATGGTGGGCACCGGCGAGTAACCCGGCGACGCACAGTTATACTGCCTCGGTATGTTCGTCTTGCGGAAACTCCAGCGCGTCGCCTGGATTTCTCTTTCTCTTTGCGTAGTCGTCGCTCTGATCGAATTGATGCACCTCGAGCATTCCCGCGCCGCTGCGCCGCAGAACACGAATTCGCAGGCCAGTCCGGCCGCGCAAGGAATGGTTTCCACCGCCGGCGCGCACGCCGCCGTGCTCGACTCAGAAAGGCGTCCCATCACGGCGGGTGGATTTGTGGACCGCGGCCCCATCATCTTTCAGAATATTGCGCAGAAGGCGGGACTTACAAAATGGAGTCACGTGATGGGCACGCCCGAGACCAGCTTCATCCTTGAGACAGTTGGCTCCGGTGTTGCACTGCTTGATTACGACAACGACGGCTGGCTCGACATTTACCTGGTGAATGGCTCGACTTACGACGCCATGTCCGGTAAGGGCCGGCCGCCGCACGCCGCGCTTTTTCACAACAATCACGACGGGACATTTACCGACGTAGCCGAGCAGGCAGGGGTGACCAACGATCGCTGGGGCTTGGGCGCGGTTGTGGGCGATTATGACAACGACGGTTGGCCGGACATCTACGTCAGCAATTTCGGCAAGAACCGGCTCTACCACAATAATCACGACGGCACATTTACGGATGTAGCCGAAAAAGCCGGAGTCACTCTGGGCAACTGGTCAACCGGTGCGACCTTTGGCGATTATGATGGCGATGGTCGGCTTGACCTTTTCGTTCCTGGCTACATTCATTACGACATCGAACACCCACCTATTTCCGGATCGAGCGGCGCGGGGTTCACTACCTGCGAGTTCCGCGGTATGCAGGTTATGTGCGGCCCGCGCGGACTGAAGGGCGAACGCGACCATCTGTTTCACAATAACGGTGACGGCACATTTACCGATGTGAGTGAGAAGGCGGGAGTGAGTGATCCCAGCGCCTACTACGGTCTGGCTTCGGTTTTTGCTGACTTCAACAATGATGGCAAAGTGGATCTGGCGGTCGCCGATGATTCGACGCCGAATTATCTCTACCTCAATAAGGGCAACGGCACGTTCGAGGACGCGAGCTACGCTTCCGGATATGCGCTCAACGAAAGCGGACGCGAAACCGCTTCCATGGGCATTGCCGTCGGCGACTATCGCAACAACGGATTGCTCGATCTCTACGACACGGTTTTTTCCGACGACTACAATCCCTTGTACCGCAATGACGGCGGCGCCAGCTTTACCGATGTCAGCTACCAGATGGGCATTGCGGAGGTCACGATCCCATTTCTGGGGTGGGGCACCGGTTTCCTGGACTACGACAACGATGGATGGAAAGACCTGTTCGTGGCCAACGGCCATGTTTATCCCGCCGTGGACCAGACCGACTGGGGCACTACTTTCGCGGAGCGGCCCATCCTGTTTCACAACTCGAATGGTAAGAAGTTTGAAGTGGCGCCCCCGGTGAAGCAAACCGGACTGGCGGAGCTGTTTACCGCGCGGGGCGCGGCTTTTGGCGATCTGTTCAATGACGGCAAAATTGATGTCGTAATCAATCAACTACACAACGTGCCGGCACTTCTGCGCAACGTGAATGCGGACAAGAACCACTGGGTCGGCATTCAACTAACCGGCGGTACGGGCAGTCCACGCGATGCCGTGGGCGCTGCCGTCTATCTCATGGCCGGAGGCATGCGCCAGCGGGCAGACGTGATCAGCGGCGGCAGCTATGCTTCTTCCAACGACTTCCGTCTCCATTTTGGCCTGGGCGCGAGTTCCAGAGTTGATCGGGTGGAGATCCATTGGCCAAGCGGCAAAGTCGAACGGCTTACGCCGCCGGCGGTGGACCGCTTTTATGCTGTTGAAGAGGGCAAGGGAATTGTGCCCAGCGTGTACGATCACATGGCTCACTGAGCCCGGATTTTTCTGGACACGACTCAGGGCGCCGATTCCTCCGGAGGATCCTCCTTCGGCGCTGATTTCGTCTGCTCCACAGTTTTTGCCGCAGCGTCCCCGGACTCCAGACCAGATGGTTCGGCCAGCTTCTGTTCAAATTCGCGCACGTATTCCGGCCGGGTTTGCCGATAGTGCTCGGCCTGCACTTTGCCGGTCAGCCAGGCCATTTCCATCGGATACACCGCCGGGTCGAAAATCACCATATAGAAATGCCAGAGCAGGATGGAGAAAGTCGCCAGCACCGCTTCGTAATAATGCACCGCCGTGGCCACGTCGCTGACCCACTTGGGGAGGTAGCGCAGCGTGAAGGTGTTGAACCAGAGCAGGAAGCCGGAGATCGTCATGAGCACGGTCCCCCACAGGAACGCCCAGTACTCCAGCTTCTCTGCGTAGCTGAATCTTCCAAACTGCGGGCCAGTAGTTGAGAGCCCCAGGTTGTAGCGCAACACCCGGGAAAGGTCCTGCACATCACCCCAGTGGGGCAACATCGCTTTCACAAAGCCACGTTCGCCCGGCTTGAAGGCCAGATATATGAGATGAAAGCTGATGGTGGCGACAAGCACGAGCGCGGCGGCCCGATGCAGCGACCCTCGAAAGGCGAACCGGCTTTCCCAGAGCAGCAGCGGCCGGGCCCAGATCGCGTCCGGATACTTGAGGGCAAAACCGGTGATCACGAGCGTCGTGAAGCTGACAATCAAACCCCAATGGACCAGCAGAAAATACTGGTCCATGCGGACAACCAGCGCTCCGGCGGGCCGTCGCAGGCGGTAGCGGACCAGCTTCGCCATGAAATCCAGCAGATTGTGCAGGGTCATGAATCCCAGGGTCACTGGAATCAGCACCCAATAGATCATCCGCACAGTCTTTACCGCGGGATTGGCCGGGCCCGCTTCCGTCTGAACGTGCACCGGCCCGATGGCGAAGTATTCGCCGGCGCCGGCATGGCATTTGCCGCAGGTTTGCGGCAGGTTCGCGGCGTTGATGGTGGAGCGGGGATCGCGGCGCGGAAAAATGTTGTGGACGCCGTGGCAGGAGGCACAGTTGGCCACGGTTTGCGATCCGCCTCGCATCGCCAGACCGTGATAGCTGTCCGCATAAGACGGGACAACATTGGTCGGCAGGTTATAGCGGACCGCCAGGCGCTCCTCTCCGTGGCAACGCCCGCACGTCACCGTGGAGACGCGGGTCGCATTCACCAGCGACTCCGGGCTTTTCGGCCCGAGGATCAGATGTTCTCCGTGACAATCGGTGCACACCGGAGCGTCAGAGACGCTGGCTTTCATGGCTTGCCCATGCACGCTGGCGAGGTAGGTCTTCGCAATTTCAGAATGGCAGTGGCCACAGGTGGCGGGGATGTTCCAGTGGTTGATCTTCGAGCGTGAATCGCGGGCTTCGAAGATGCGATGGCTGCCGTGGCAATCCGAACAGCTGGCGGAATTCTCATTGCCATTCGCGACGGCCATTCCGTGCACGCTCTGGCGATACAGTTCGATGGGGTGGGCAAACGGAATTCTATGGCGGCCCAGAAATCCCTGATTGCTGTGACATGCGGCGCATGTGCCGGGCAGATTTTTCTTGGCGACAAGCGACGTCGGCTCAGTTGAAGCCTGGATCTGGTGAACGGGGCCATGGCAGGAAAAGCAGCTGGGTGCATCCGGGTCGCCATGGGCCGCGGTCTGGCCGTGAATGCTGGCGCGAAAGTCCTTTACCTCCGGCGCGTGGCATTGGGCACATTTCGCGGGCATCAATGTGGCTGAAACAGTGATCTCATGAACGTTGCCATGGCAGGATTGGCAAGCTCCCTCGATCATGCCGTGAATGCTTGCCGGCACTTGAGAAGCCTCATCCGTGTGGCACGCCGCGCACTGCACCTTCGCCACTTTGTCAGGATGCGGATATGACTTGATCGTGCTGTGGCAATCAGTGCAGGCCAGAACGCCATGAACGCTGGCGGTGTGCTTCGCCGGATCCACAAAGATGCTCTTGCCGGCTGGCGAGGTCATTCCGTTTTGGCCGTGGCAGGCCAGACAGTTTTCGTCCGCCTTGGGAAGAGCCGATTTGTTGGTTTGCGCCCGCGACAGAGATGGGACAAGCAGGCAGGCGGAGAAAAGAATCCCAAGCCAGCGCAGATCTTGTGGCCTGAAGTTCTTAGTCAATGAACCGGACTCCCGTTCCCAAGTCCCGCCTCATTTCTGCGTGCTCTCAGCCAAAATATCTCTGACCGGTCAATCGCGGGAGTGGCGCTCCGGCTTCGGCGCCCACGCGCATGATCCTGATGCCAGAACTCGCAAACGTCGCCGATTCAAGCTTCCAACCGCCCGCACGGTTTCTTCGCGCAGTTAGCCTGTCATCAGAGGAATACGGCAGTTGTTGTGGGGTTCTTTAGGGCAGGGACTGAATCTAAGGGGTGGAGAAGACTTGGCTCTACCGGGCAAGCTGGGTTACGAGGTTCTAATGCGGGATTCGATCTGGCTTCAGTCCTATTTCAATCGCCGTGCGACGTAGGCCTCTGACAGAACTTGATCATAGTCATACGCATACGCCCTGCCATCGCGCGAAAAATGGGGCGCTCCAACTGCAGCAATACCTGAGGGTAAGCTTGTGCCGAATTCTTTCCAAAACTCCATCTTTCCGGTCGTAATATTCACTCGATAAACGCGCTGGGCGCCCCGGTTCCCCAGGCTTGAGGACACGTACACTGAGGTTCCATCCGGCGCCCAGTCCGCAACATAGTATTTCGAGTCGAGACCGGGAATCGGGCGAAAGCCGCCGCCATCGAGCGGCCAGATTCCCCAGCTCCCGTCCGCTCCGCTCACCGCCACCAGGCGGCCGTCCGGTGAGAAATGCACGCCGCTAATGCCCTCGGGCGTAACCGGTTTCGCATCCCCGGTGCTGGTATCAATCAAGTAGTCTCTTGCTCCGTGCCCCTGTTCAATCCCCACGGCGAGCAACTGCTTCCCATCGGGAAGAAAGCGTACCGCGTCATAGCTGATGTTGTCGTGAGTCAATTGTCTCGATTCCCCCGCGCCCGTCGGCACCAGACTGAGCGGACCGCCGTGGTTTGGCTTGGTAATGACCCACCTGCCATCCGGCGAAACCGTCAGGCCCTCCCCCTCGCCGATACGCTCCGGAGGTGAGCCGTCGGTGTTCCGCAGGAAAACCGTGTAATTCGGGCCGCCTCCGTTGGCTTGTTCCTCAAAGAGAACCTTGGTGCCGTCCGGGCTGATATCACGAAGGAAAGACCATCCCAGCCAGCCCAATTCGCGCTCTTCCTTTCCGCCTGGGGCCATGCCCCGGATATTAAGTCGCGTCAGATGCGTAACCACCAACGCCACGCCGTTGCGAAGGTCTTCGATCCACATGCCGCCCGGCACATCACTGATGGTTCGCAACTTGCCGCCCAGAGTTACTCCGCGAAGGTTGTGCGAGGAGCTGGCGTTTGCAGCGGAAAACCATACCTCATTCCCCGATGGTGACCATAAAATTCCCTCAATCGAAGACCAGCCGGAAGAAAGCTTCTTCTCGTGGCCGTCCGGACCAACTACGGCGACTGAGCCCTCATCGTCTCCATTGGGATTGTCGTGATCGGAAAATGCCACCATCTTGCCATCCGGCGAAATTTTGGGACTGCTGATCCAGTTGATGCTGTCGAACAGCACCTTGCCGACCGGATACTCCAGCCGCCAGTGATGGTTTCCCGGAACATAGCGAACCACCGCCATGTTGGCGCTGTCCGCTGCCCAGTCGGCATCCTGCACGTTATCCAGCACTTCCCGCGGGGTGCCCCCGCCGAGCGAAACCCGCGCCAAGGTTCCCGAGCGCGCATACCCCGTGAAAAACAGGGTGTTCAGACGGATTGCCAGCTCTCCATTGTTCGAGATAGAGAGCAATTCCGCGTCCTTGATTCCGAGTTCACGCGAGACAGCGTCGTCGGTGCGCGCTAGATAGAGCTGTTGCTCGCCGCCTTCCCAGGCTGCGCTGTACACGATGGTGCCATCCGGGGTAAAGCGCGCATTGCCGATGGAGCCGGTACGAAAAGTGATCTGCTGATACTCGGGCGGAGCTGCGACGCCAGTGCCCCGGCCCAACCACCAACCCAAGCCGACCATTGCCGCGCATAGCGCGATCAAACCTAGAATGGCGGCGAGCTTTCGTTGCAGGCCCGCACTGCGGGCCTCCTCTACTGCTGCCTGGGCACCGGATTTCGGAGTGCCCGAAACCTCGGTAAGCGCCTCGAGGCCAAAGGCGAGGTCGGTCGCCGACTGAAAACGTTGGGTAGGATTTTTTTCCAGGCAGTGCCGCACAATTCGTTCCAATGCGGGCGGAACATTGCGCGCCGTCTCGGAAAGCTCGGGCGTCTCCTCCTTCAAAATCGCGGTCATCGTGTCAGCGGAGGTTTCCCCATGAAACGCCCGCTTGCCGGAGATCATCTCGTACAGGATCGCGCCGAAGGCAAAGATGTCCGAACGCTGGTCGGCCGGCTTCCCTCGAACCTGCTCCGGAGACATATAGCCGGCGGTTCCCATCACCATGCCCGGTTCGGTCATGGCCTGCAGCGTGGGAGTATTGCCGTCATCGCTGGTTGTCTCCGGACGCGTGAGCTTGGCCAGGCCGAAATCCAGAATTTTGACGCGTCCGTCGTTGGTCAGAAAAAGGTTCTCGGGCTTCAAATCGCGGTGCACGATGCCTTTCTCGTGCGCCGCCGTCAGACCCTTCGCCACTTGCACCGCATATTCGATGGCTCTGCGCGTCGTGACCGCCCCGCCCTTCAGGCGCTCCCGCAGAGTCTCGCCCTCCAGCAGTTCAGAGACAACGTATGGCGCGCCCCGGTCGTCCCCAATGTCGAAAATAGAAAGGATGTTGGGATGGTTGAGCGCTGCGGCGGCGCGCGCTTCCTGGCTGAAACGCTGCAGGCGATCGCGATCGTCCGAGACCGATGCCGGCAGCACTTTGATCGCGACGTCGCGGCTCAATCGCGTATCGCGGGCGCGATAAACTTCGCCCATTCCGCCCGCACCGATTACGGAGTGAATCTCATACGGCCCGAGCCTGGCGCCGCTGGTTACTGGCATGGATTCGAAATTATACCCTCACTCAATGGGGCCGGCATCAGGTCTGACACGCCCGGCAGAGCGGAGGCACTACGCGGCCGAAGGTGGAAACACTCCCCGTGGGTCTCGCGAGCGCCACACGATCGTCAGTGGGATACGCGTCCTCACCACCGAAATCGCTGGAGCTGAAGTTCTGGCAGGCGCCGGCGGGGTTGAGGTGACCAGCTGTACGTTGCCGCCATTCGCCGCACGACGGAGAGTGAACTTCCGGGAACACTTGCCGCAAAGCCAGTAATGGGAGACCGAACGCGTGCTGGCTTCCGCGGACTGACGAGCACGTGATCCGTTCGTCTTCTCGGCTGCTGCTGAGTCGAACTGAAATAAACGGCCTTCGCGCAGATAACGCAGGGGAACGCCACACTCTGGATTTGCACAGTGTGAAACCATGCAGGGCCTCTCAATCAGTAATGGCGGGGCTTCGGCTTACTAAATCTAGACGATAGAACTATACTTTTCCATCCCCTCAATCCTGTAGATGATTTGGGAGGGTTCACCTAGTCCAATGATTTTCAGTGCAATTCCTGTTTAAGCTGAGGAAAGCATCTGTCACGGCGATACAGAACATTCGGGCCGATTTTGGCATCGAAGTGCTGCCTGTGAGAGCCCCGAGCGAAAAATGCGGCTGCGCTTACTGCCGCAACCTGGTTTCGCAACGTTATTCTGATACAAAACAGAAGCGAATCCTGTTTGAGGCAATGCATTGATCAATCCTGATAAGCCAATTGTTTGGTCCGGCAAGCCTTATCCCTTGGGGGCGGCCTGGGACGGCGAGGGTGTGAATTTCGCTTTGTTTTCCGAGCATGGCGAAAAAGTCGAGTTGTGCGTTTTCGACGACAGCGGCCGCCGTGAAGTGGTGCGGATTCCCATTCGCGAGCAAACCGATCTGGTCTGGCATTGCTATCTGCCAGAGGCGCGCCCGGGACTGATATATGGCTATCGCGTTTATGGCCCCTATGATCCCGCCAAGGGCTTGCGCTTCAATCACAACAAGCTGCTCCTCGACCCGTATGCCAAACAGATCCACGGCACGCTAAGGTGGAGCGATTCGCACTTCGGGTATCGCATCGGACATAAGAATGAGGATCTCTCCTTCGATCGCCGCGACAGCGCCGCCGGAATGCTCAAAGGCGTTGTGGTTGATCCCTCCTTTACCTGGGGTTCTGACCAACCGCCGCGCATCCCCTGGCATGAGAGCGTCATTTATGAGGCGCATGTAAAGGGGCTGACCAAGTGTCATCCCGAGGTGCCGCCTACTCTGCGCGGCACCTATGCGGGGCTCGGCACCGCACCCGTGATTGACTACCTGAAGCGTCTCGGCGTGACTGCCGTCGAACTGCTTCCCGTGCATTGCTTTATAGATGACAGGGTCCTGGTCGAGCGCGGTCTGCGCAACTATTGGGGCTATAACACCATTGGCTTTTTTGCTCCCGATCCTCGTTATTCCGCCACCGGAACCCTGGATGAATTCAAAACCATGGTCAAGACCCTGCACTCGGCGGGCATCGAAGTCATCTTGGATGTCGTCTATAACCACACCGCGGAAGGCAATCACCTCGGTCCGACTCTTTCATTCCGCGGCATTGACAATTCGGTTTATTACCGCCTGACGCCGGACAATCCCCGCTACAACATGGATTACACCGGGACCGGCAACACCCTGAATATGCGCCATCCGCGCGTGTTACAGCTGATCATGGACAGCCTGCGCTACTGGATTCTCGAGATGCACGTGGATGGTTTCCGCTTCGACCTGGCCGCGACCCTGGCGCGCGAACTGCACGAAGTGGATCGCCTGGGCGCATTTCTCGACATCATCCACCAGGACCCGGTTCTCTCGCAGGCCAAGCTGATCGCCGAGCCCTGGGATTTGGGCGAAGGCGGATACCAGGTGGGGAACTTTCCCGTGGGTTGGGCGGAATGGAACGATCGCTATCGCGACACCATTCGCTCCTACTGGAAGGGCGATGGCGGCGTAATTGGCGAACTTGCCTACCGCATCACCGGCTCCAGCGATCTCTATGCCAGCAGCGGACGCCGGCCCTACGCCAGCATTAACTTCATTACCGCGCATGATGGCTTCACATTGCTTGATCTTGTGAGCTACAACCAGAAGCACAACGAGGCCAATGGCGAAGACAACCGCGACGGCACAGACAATAATCGCAGCTGGAACTGCGGCGTCGAAGGGCCGACTGACGATCCGCAAATCAACGCACTGCGGTCTCAGCAACAACGCAACCTTCTGGCCACGTTATTTCTCTCCCAGGGCGTTCCCATGCTGCTCGCTGGAGACGGTCTCGGCCGCACGCAGAGAGGCAACAACAATGCCTACTGCCAGGACAACGAAATCAGCTGGGTCTGCTGGGAAAACCCCGACAAGGATTTGCTCGCCTTCACGCAGAAGCTGATCGCGCTGCGCAAGAACCATCCGGTTTTCCACCGCAAGAGTTTCTTTCAGGGACGATCCATCAAGGGCGCGGGCATCAAGGACATTCTGTGGTTAAAGCCCGACGGCCAGGAGATGACCGACGAAGAATGGAAGCAGGATTCCGCGCGATCATTGGGCGTGCTTCTCTACGGCGAGGGACTCGAGGAGCGCGATGAACGCGGCCGGCAAATGCGCGACCAGAATTTTCTGTTGCTGTTGAACTCTCATTTCGAGTCGGTCGCTTTCATTCTGCCGAAACTTCCTTTGGAGCTGAAATGGACTCCGCTGTTTGACACTTCGGCCCTCAGTGCCGAACGGACCGCGCAGCAATATGAAGCGGGAGCCAGTTATCCGGCGCAGGCGCGTTCTATAGTATTGCTGGTCGAACGCGGCAAGGGAAAATACCGCGGACGGGACCGCCGGGCGTGAAGCGCCATCATGCCATGCCGTTTGGCGCAGCCTGCCTTGACGATGGCAGCGTGCGTTTTCGCATCTGGGCGCCTCGCAGCCGGCAAGTCGAGGTTTCCGTAACAAAAAAAAAGAAAGTCTTGAGCTTATCGCCGCAGGCGGCTGAACCAGAAGGAACCGAAGGCTGGTTCGAGTTGATCACGCGGGAAGCTGCTCCTGGATCTTGCTATCAGTTTCTCATTGACGGTCAGCACAAAGTCCCGGATCCCGCCTCGCGCTTTCAGCCCGAAGATGTTCATGGTCCAAGCCAGGTAATTGATCCCGCATCGTTCGCGTGGCAAGACGATCAATGGCTCGGCAGGCCTTGGGAAGAAGCGGTCATTTACGAATTGCACGTGGGAACATTCACTCGGCAAGGCACGTTTGCGGCCGCCGAAGAAAAACTGGATTACCTCGCCAAACTTGGGGTGACCGCGGTGGAACTAATGCCGGTGGCGGATTTTCCCGGCGCTCGCAACTGGGGCTACGATGGCGTCCTACCCTATGCGCCCGACAGTACTTATGGCCGTCCGGAAGATCTGAAACATTTCATACAGGCGGCGCACGCCCAAGGGCTGATGGTGTTGCTTGACGTGGTTTACAACCATCTGGGCCCGCAGGGCAACTACTTCGGCGTGTATGCGCCGCAGTTTTTCACCGATCGCTATCACACGCCGTGGGGCCAGGCCATCAACTATGACGGCCCCGGCAGCCGTGTCGTGCGTGATTTCTTCATTCATAACGCGCTCTATTGGCTTGAGGAATACAATTTCGATGGTCTGCGCCTGGACGCGGTGCATGCGATTTTCGATCGCTCGAATCCGGACATTCTGACCGAACTGGCGCAGTGCGTTCGGCAGCAATTCGGCCCCGGTCGGCTCATTCATCTCGTGCTGGAAAATGACAACAACGCCGCGCATTATCTGGATCGGGATGAAAAGGGACGAGCCAGGCTCTACGACGCGCAGTGGAACGACGACATTCACCATGCTTTCCATGTCCTGATCACCGGCGAAACGGACGGCTACTATTGCGATTATGCCGAACATCCGCTATGCCATCTTGGCCGCAGTCTCGCCGAAGGTTTCAGTTATCAGGGCCAGGCCTCAGCCCATCGCGAAGGCGCGCATCGCGGCGAGTCCAGCCGGCATTTGCCCCCCACGGCGTTTGTGTCATTTCTTCAGAATCATGATCAAGTGGGCAACCGGGCTTTTGGCGACCGCATGGCGCAATTCGCGGAGCCGCGGGCGCTTCACGCGGCCCTCGCCGTTCTTCTTCTTGCGCCCTCTCCGCCGTTGCTCTTCATGGGCGAGGAGTTCGGCGCCGACACGCCATTTCTCTTTTTCTGCAACTTTGGCCCCGATCTGGCCGGCAAGGTGACGGAAGGACGGCGCAATGAATTCGCTCGCTTCGCCAAATTTCGCTCGCCAGAGATGCGCGCACCGATTCCAGATCCCGGTCTGGAAGATACTTTCCTGCGCTCCAAGCTCGACTGGAACAGCGTGGGCCAGGCAAAACACGACGAATGGTTGAACCTGTATCGGCAGTTGCTGGCTCTTCGCCAACAGGAAATTGTGCCTCACGTGGAGTCAGGTTCGCGCTCCGCAAAATATGAAATTCACGCGGTGACGGTCCTCACCGCGAATTGGAAATTCTGTGACGGCGCAGACCTCACGTTGATCGCCAATCTCAGCTCAACCGAAGCAACATTCTCATCGGCACCTGCTGGGCGCATGATCTATGCCGGTAATTCGTCGCTTCATTCAGAACTCGAGACGAAAACAATGCCCGCGTGGTCCGTCGCCTGGTACCTTCAGCCATGAGTTCGCCGAGCATGAGTTCGCCGAGCATTCCGCTAGCGACGTATCGTTTGCAGTTCAATCGCAACTTCACCTTCTCTCAGGCGGCGGACTTGGTGCCCTACCTCGCGGCTCTCGGTATTTCGCATTGTTATTCCTCCCCGTTTCTGCGCGCACGGCCGGGAAGCATGCATGGCTATGACATCATTGACCACAACAGCCTGAATCCGGAGGTGGCCAGCCCGCAAGACTTCGACCGCTTCGTGGACGCTCTGCACAGGCACGGCATGGGACAGATTTCGGACATTGTTCCCAACCACATGGGCGTGCTGAGCAGCGACAACGGCTGGTGGCTGGATGTCCTGGAGAACGGCGAAGCCTCACCCTACGCCGAATATTTCGATATTGATTGGCAGCCGCTGAAAGACGAACTTAAGGGAAAAGTGCTGGTTCCTGTTCTCGGCGATCAATATGGTGCGGTGCTCGACAAAGGCGAGCTCAAGCTGATGTTTGACAGCGAAAAGGGCGAGTTCAGCCTTTTCTATGGCCCGCACCGTTTTCCGATCAATCCGAGGGAATATCCCCGGATCCTGTCACGCCATTTAGACCGGTTGGGCGAAAGGTTGGGCGCGCAGGACCAGTCGTTTCTGGAGCTGCAGAGTCTGATTGCGGGATTCAATCATCTGCCAGGCCGCGAAGAAACCGACGCGGAAAAGAAAGAGGAACGCCTGCGGGACAAAGAGATTCACAAGCGCCGTCTGGCCGAGCTATGCGCGCGTTCTGCTGAGATCAGGGAATACATCGAACAGAACACGCGTGAAATCAGCGGCCGCCCCGGCGCTCCCTCGAGCTTTGACGATCTTCATGAACTCATCAAGGCCCAGGCCTATCGGCTCGCCTACTGGCGGGTTGCGGCTGACGACGTGAACTACCGCCGTTTTTTTGACATTAACGAACTGGCCGGCCTTCGCATGGAGAATCCCGCCGTCTTTGAAGCCACGCATCGTTTCGTTCTTGATCTGCTGCGGCAAGGAAAGATCAACGGCCTGAGGATTGACCATCCTGATGGCCTTTACGATCCCGAGCAATATTTCCGGCGGCTGCAACGTGCCGCAACCAAATCTCAGGAAATAGACGGCGCCTCCGCGAGCGCTGATGGCGAGAAGTCCGCTTACGTCGTGATTGAAAAAATTCTCACTGGCGACGAACGTTTGCGGCCAAGCTGGCCCGTCTATGGCACAACCGGATACGATTTCACCAACCTGGTCAACGGGTTGTTCGTTGATCCCGAATCGGCCGGCCGTATGGACCGGGTTTATCGCGGCTTCATCGGCGAGCGCATTGAATTTGAAAGTGTGTTGTATGAATGCAAGAAGCTGGTGATGGATGGCGCGCTCACCAGCGAACTCAACGTGCTTTCCAGCTTGCTGGCGCGCATCGCTCTTGCCGAACGCCACACCTGCGACTTCACTCTAAACAGCTTGCGCGAGGCGCTGAGTGAAATCATCGCGCATTTTCCCGTGTATCGCACTTACATCACCGGGCGCCACGTCTCAGAGACCGATCGCCGCTACATCGAGCAGGCTGTGGGCGCGGCGCGCCGGCGAAGCTCGGTGGCCGATCCCAGCGTCTTCGATTTTGTCCGCGATGTGCTGCTCACCTCTGCCGCTGAAAACCACTCTGAGCCGTATCGCCGGGCGGTGATCCACTTCGCAATGAAATTCCAGCAGTTCACCGGCGTGGTAATGGCGAAGGGCATGGAGGATACAAGCTTCTATCGTTTTCATCGTCTCACCTCGCTCAACGAAGTCGGCGGAGACCCGCAGAAATTCGGCGTGCAAGTGGAAGAGTTTGACCAACGGAACGCCGATCGAGCCAGGGAGTGGCCGGCCAGTCTGCTTGCCACGTCCACGCACGATACCAAGCGCTCAGAGGACGTGCGGGCGCGCATCAATGTGCTTTCCGAAGTGCCGGCCCTGTGGCGCCGCAACATCCGCCGCTGGCGGGAACTCAATCGCGGCAAGAAGCGCGTAGTGGATGGCGTCGAAGCGCCGTCGCCGAATGATGAATACCTCCTTTATCAGACCCTCACCGGCGCCTGGCCGCTCGAATCTGAGCTGGAAGGCGACAAGGCGGGGAGAGAATTCTGCGAACGCATTCAGCAATACATGCTGAAAGCGGCGCGAGAAGCCAAAGAGCGTACAAGCTGGGCCAACAGCAACACGGAGTACGAAGCGGCGCTCACCGGATTCGTGACTGCGCTGCTCGATCCGCCCGACGCCAACTTTCTCGCCGTTTTCCTGCCCTTTCAGCAATATGTATCGCGCTTGGGCATGTTGAACAGCCTTAGCCAGACTTTAATCAAACTCACTGCGCCCGGCGTACCGGATTTCTATCAAGGCAGCGAGGTTTGGGATCTCAGCTTGGTGGATCCCGACAATCGCCGGGCGGTGGATTATGCGCGCAGGAGCGAGATGCTGGCCGGCTTGCAAACCTGCGAAGAGGCCAAGTGCGGCGTGAAAAGTCTGGTTGAATCCATGTCGAACGGACGAATCAAGCTCTATTTGATCTGGAAAGCACTAACTCTTCGCCGCCAGCAGCCCGCGCTCTTTCAGGAGGGTGAATACGTGCCACTTACTGTGAAGGGCGCCAGGGCGAGGCATCTCGTCGCCTTCGCGCGGCGAAAGGCGAGCAACGTTGTGATCGTCGCCGTGCCGCGCTTCTGCGCTCAGCTCTTGGGAATGGAGCCCGCGTTGCCGCTGGGGCCGGGCATTTGGCAGGACACCGCGCTCGTACTGCCCGATTTCGGCCGAGGACCGTATCACAACCTGCTTTCCGGCGCGTCTCTTGCTCCGGAACCAGGATTCAATTCTTTGCAGGCGGAAGCACTGTTGTCGGAATTCCCGGCCGCTCTCTTGGTTTCCTGGTAGAGAAAAACGGCGCCAGACCGGATCGAAAACACGCCTCAGACCGGCAGGCTGGCTTCCTGCGGCACGGAATTGCGGCACGGGATCACAACTTCCACCACCGTTCCCGGATTGGCATTCGTAAGCCGCAACTCGCCGCCAAACTCTTTTGCTCGCTGGCGCATGCCGCCAATGCCAATTCCGATGCTCCCCGGTTGCAGATCGGCGATTTGTTCGCCAATCCCCTTGCCATCGTCGCGCACCATGACCACCGCGCTTCCGTTCTGCTGGCACAGCGTCACCCAGGCTTTGCGCGCACCCGAGTGCCGGAAAACATTCGTCAAGGCTTCCTGAACGATGCGGAAAATCGCCGTCTCCAATTCGGCCGTCAGTCGCGGAAAATCACTCGGTTGCACATTGAGCGCCATCTCAATGCCGCTGCGCTTGGTCAATCCATCCAGATACCAGCGAATCGCCGAAAGCAATCCGACTTCATCCAGCAATGGCGGGTGCAAAAGGTGCGACATGCTGCGAATCTGCAGGATCGCCCGGTCGGCCAGTTTGCTGGCCTCGCCGGCCAACTGGTTCTTCATGCGCGTGGACTTCTGCTGCAGAATTCCATCCACCATCATCTTTGCCGCCGCCAGCTCCTGTCCCAGGCCGTCGTGAATCTCGCGCGCAATGCGGCGCCGCTCTTCATCCTGCATGGTCATCAGGCGCCCTGACAATCGCCGCAGTTCCGCGGTCCGCTGGTCCACCATTTTTTCCAGGCGCACCGCATTATCGCGAATGGACTGTTCCAGCATCTTGCTGTCGTGAATGTCAGAACACGCGCCGTACCATTTGACGATGCTGCCATCTGTATCGCGAATAGGCACAGCGCGCGCGCGAAACCAGCGGTACTGCCCGTCCTTGCCGCGCATGCGGTATTCCGACTCGTAGTTGTTGCCCGATTCCGTGCTTTGCAGCCATTCCGTCATGCTTCGACCGGTATCCTCCGGATGCAGATAATCAAGCCATCCGAAACCGCTCGCCGAACCCGTCTTCGCGCCCGTGTATTCGTAGAACCGGTCGCTGATATAGTCGCGCCTGCCGTCCGCGTGCCGGCTGAAAATGATGTCCGGCGCGGTTCGCACGATGGCATCGAGCTCCTGGTTCTTTCCTGCCAGTTCAATATTGAGCTGCTGCAGCTTTTCCGATCTGTTTTCCAGTTCTTCCGTGCGCTCCTGTACGCGCAGCTCGAGCTCCTGATTCAACCGCTCCAGCAGCCGCGTTTTTCGGTGAAGTTCCGCGAATACGCTGACCTTGGCCCGCAGCAGTTCGGGAACCACCGGCACGGAAATGTAGTCCACCGCGCCGCGCTGGTAGCCTTTCAAACGGTCAAGGTCGGTGAGATGGACCGCAGAAATAAAGATAATCGCTGTTTTCTGAAATCGCGGATGCTGCCGGATCATGTCCGCCAGCTCAAAACCGTCCAGCTCCGGCATGCTTACGTCCATCAGCACGACCGCAATGTCGGTCTTGAGCAGATGTTCCAGCGCCTCTCGCCCGGAGGTGGCTTTAATCAGGTTTTCGCCCAACTCGCTGAGGATGACCTCATAGCTCATCAGCTTGCTGGGCTGATCGTCCACCATCAGGATGTTCATCTTCTCACTGGGGCTCATGGTTCTTTGCTCTCAATTCCAGAGAATCAACTCGCGGCGCACGTTTCAGCCTTATCGGTGCAGCCACATGCGCAAGGCCGAAAGCAGTTGCTCAGTGTTCACCGGCTTGGCCAGATACTCGGAGGCGCCCGCCTCCAGGCATTTCTCGCGGTCGCCTTTCATCGCTTTTGCGGTCAGCGCGATGATCGGCATGCGCCGGAACGACATGTTCTGCCGGATCATCTGCATGGTTTCGTAACCGTCCATCTCCGGCATCATAATGTCCATCAGAACAATCGCAGTGTCGGGCGTGGATTCTAGCGTGGCGATCGCCTCGCGCCCGGTGCCTGCGGTGAGCACTGTCATGCCCCGCCGCTCCAGCACGCTGCTCAGTGCGAAAATATTTCGCACGTCGTCGTCCACCACCAGTACCTTCTTGCCGACCAACGCATCGTCGGAGCGGTGCAGCCGCTCGAGCATTTTCTGTTTTTCCGGCGGCAGGTCGGCGACCACGCGGTGCAAGAACAGGGCCGTTTCATCCAGCAGCCGCTCCGGCGATTCGACGCCTTTCACCACCACGCTGCGTGCCAGCGTATGCAGGCGCGCATCCTCTTCGGGAGACAATTCCTTCCCCGTGAACACGACCACCGGAAGATCGGAAAGATCAGGCATATTGCCCAGACGCTCCAGTACGTCGAATCCGGACATGTCGGGCAGGCGTAAATCGAGCACAACGCAGTCGAACTCCTGCTCACCCACCATCGCCAGAGCTTCTTCGCCGCTTTGCGCGGCCAGGATGTCAATGTCGTCCGACCCTGACCCGAGCAGTTCGCGAATGCTCAACTGCTCTGCCGGATTGTCTTCCACTACCAGCAGTCGCTTGCGCCGCGGCGCCGAGTACTCCTTGATGCGGCCGAGCGCCGCTTCCAGCGCCTCCGGCGTGGTTGGCTTGGTGACGAAGGCGAACGCCCCGCGCACCATGCCGTGATGGCGGTCTTCATCGAGCGTGAGCATCTGCACCGGAATGTGCCGTGTGCTCGGGTCCTGTTTTAAATGGTTCAGCACGGTCCAGCCCAGCATGTCGGGCAGGAACACGTCGAGCGAAATCGCCGTGGGATAAAACTCGCGCGCCAGCGCCAGCGCGTCCCCGCCGCGCATCGCGACAAGCACCTTGAACCCCTTGTCGCGCGAAAGGTCCACCAGCACCCGCGCGTAATGGGGATCGTCCTCCACAATCAGCAGCACTGCATCGTCGGACTGCAGATTGTCGCGGTCGTCGGGAATCTGCTCCGCCGGACGCTCCACCACTGCGGTTGACTGCAGCGGCAGGATTGAAGACGCAGAACTCTGGCTTTCCCGCACTGCGCCGCTCGCCGCATAGGGACCGACATACGTTTGCGGCAGGTATAACGTGAACGTGCTGCCTTTGCCGGGTGCGCTGCGCAGTTGAATTTCTCCGCCCAGCAGGCTGGCCAGCTCGCGGCTGATCGCCAGTCCCAGACCGGTTCCGCCGTACTTGCGGCTGGTGCCCGCGTCTGCCTGCTGAAAGGCCTCGAAGATGATTCGCTGTTTGTCGTACGGGATGCCAATACCGCTGTCCGCCACTTCGAATGCCACGACTGAGGCGGCGCCGCCCAGAATCGGGTGGTTGCTGCTCCAGCCGCTTGTCGCCACGGAAACCGAAAGCTGCACGCTGCCCTGCTCGGTGAACTTGAATGCGTTCGACAACAGGTTCTTCAGCACCTGTTGCAGACGCTTCGAATCTGTGACCAGGCTGCGGGAAAGATGCGGATCGGTATGCACGTCGAACGACAGCCGGCGGTTTTCCGCTTCGTGCCGGAATGGCCGCGCGATCATATCGAGCAGACTGGCGAAGAAGACTTCCTCCGCTTCCACCGAGACCGTTCCCGACTCGATCTTTGAGAGGTCGAGAATGTCGCTGATCAGGTTCAGCAGATCGGTGCCCGCGCCGTGGATGGTGCGGGCAAATTCCACCTGCTTGTGGGTCAGGTTGCCGTCGGGGTTCTCGCTGAGTTGCTGCCCTAGTACGAGAATGCTGTTCAATGGCGTGCGCAGCTCGTGCGACATGTTGGCCAGGAATTCCGATTTGTACTTCGAGGTGAGCGCCAGTTCCTTGGCTTTTTCTTCCAGCGCGCGGCGCGCCTGCTCGATTTCCTGGTTCTTGCGCTCGACTTCCACGTTCTGCTCGGCAAGCTGCTGCGCCTTCTGGGCGAGCTGTTCATTGGTCTGCTGCAGTTCTTTCTGTTGGGTTTGCAGCTCGGTGGCCAGCTGCTGCGATTGCTTCAGCAGGCCTTCCGTCTGCATGGTGGCCTCAATACTGTTCAGCACGATGCCGATGCTCGAAGTCAGTTGTTCAAGGAACGCCAGATGCGACGCCGTGAAGGACTGCAGCGACGCCAACTCGATCACCGCTTTCACCTGGTCCTCGAAAAGCACTGGCAGAACGATGACGTTCTTGGGAATGGCCTCAAACAATCCGGAGCGGATCGGCACCGTGTTCTCCGGTAAGTCCGTGATCAACATGCGCCGCTTCTCCGCCGCGCACTGTCCGATCATGCCCTCACCCAGCTTGAGCCGCCGCAGGTGTCCGTCCGCTCCGTCGGCGGCGAATGCGGAGAGCAGCGCCATGCTGCCGGCTTCTTCGTTTTCCATCTGGTAGATCACGCCCTGCTGCGCGTGCACCAGCGGCGCCAGTTCCGACAGCAACTTCCGTCCTACCGTCGCCAGGTCGCGCTGCCCCTGCAACATTCCGGTGAACCGGGCCAGGTTGGTCTTGAGCCAGTCCTGCTCGGTGTTGCGCTCGGTGGTGAGTCGCAGGTTGTTGATCATCGTATTGATGTTGTCTTTCAGCTCGGCGACTTCGCCTCTCGCTTCCACCTGAATCGAACGCGTCAGGTCGCCTTTGGTCACGGCGGTCGCAACTTCCGCGATCGCCCGCACCTGGTTGGTCAGGTTGTCGGCGAGCAGGTTCACGTTGCCGGTAAGGTCCTTCCACGTTCCCGCTGCGCCCGGCACGTTGGCTTGTCCGCCCAGTCGCCCTTCCACGCCCACTTCGCGGGCGACCGTCGTCACCTGATCGGCGAAAGTCGCCAGCGTGTCGGTCATGTTGTTGATGGTCTCAGCCAGGGCCGCGACTTCGCCCTTCGCGTTGACCGTCAGCTTCTGCGTCAGCGCGCCGTTGGCCACCGCGGTCACCACTTTCACAATGCCGCGCACCTGTTCGGTGAGGTTTGCAGCCATCACGTTGACGTTGTCGGTAAGGTCTTTCCACGTGCCGGCCACACCCGGCACCTGCGCCTGTCCGCCAAGTTTGCCGTCGGTTCCGACTTCACGGGCCACGCGCGTCACCTCCGCGGCAAACGCATTGAGCTGGTCCACCATTGTGTTGATCGTGTTCTTGAGCTCGAGAATTTCTCCCTTCACGTCCACCGTGATTTTGCGCGACAAGTCGCCGCGGGCCACGGCCGTCGTGACTTCAGCGATATTTCGGACCTGTCCGGTCAGGTTGCCGGCCATCGCGTTGACCGAGTCGGTCAAGTCCTTCCACGTTCCGGCGACGCCGGGCACGTTTGCCTGGCCGCCGAGCCGCCCTTCGCTGCCTACTTCGCGCGCCACGCGGGTCACTTCGGCGGCGAACGATCGCAGCTGCTCGACCATCGTGTTCAAGGTCTCTTTGAGCTGCAGGATTTCGCCGCGTACATCCACTGTGATCTTCTTCGAAAGATCGCCGTTGGCGATGGCCGTCGCGACCTCAGCAATATTGCGCACCTGGTCGGTCAGGTTGCTGGCCATAAAGTTCACGCTGTCGGTCAAGTCTTTCCAGGTGCCGTCCACGCCTGGGACTTGCGCCTGCCCGCCCAGCTTGCCTTCCGTGCCGACTTCGCGGGCCACCCGCGTCACTTCGCCGGCGAACGCGTTGAGCTGATCAACCATTGTGTTGATCGTGTTCTTGAGTTCGAGGATTTCTCCCTTCACATCCACCGTGATCTTGCGCGACAAGTCGCCGCGGGCCACGGCCGTCGTCACTTCGGCGATGTTTCGCACCTGGCCGGTCAGGTTTCTCGCCATCGAGTTGACTGAGTCGGTAAGGTCTTTCCACGTTCCGGCCACGCCCGGCACGTTGGCCTGGCCGCCGAGCCGGCCTTCGGTGCCGACTTCGCGCGCCACGCGCGTCACTTCGCCGGCGAACGCGTTCAGCTGGTCCACCATCGTGTTGATGGTTTCCTTCAGCAGCAGAATTTCGCCGCTCACGTTGACGGTGATTTTCTTGGACAGATTGCCGCTGGCGATGGCGGTCGCCACTTCCGCGATGTTTCGTACCTGGCCGGTCAGGTTGCTGGCCATCGAGTTCACGGAGTCGGTCAGGTCCTTCCACGTTCCGGCCACGCCCGGAACCTGCGCCTGTCCGCCAAGTCTGCCGTCCGTTCCAACCTCACGCGCCACACGCGTCACTTCGGAAGCGAACGCGCGCAGCTGATCAACCATGGTGTTGATCGTGTCTTTGAGTTCGAGAATTTCTCCCTTTACATCCACCGTGATCTTGCGCGACAAGTCGCCGCGGGCCACCGCCGTTGCCACTTCCGCGATGTTGCGGACCTGACCGGTGAGGTTGCTGCCCATCAGGTTGACGTTATCGGTAAGGTCCTTCCACGTGCCGGCGACGCCTGGCACCTGCGCCTGGCCGCCCAGCTTGCCTTCCGTGCCGACTTCGCGGGCCACGCGCGTCACTTCGCCGGCGAACGCGTTGAGCTGATCAACCATTGTGTTGATCGTGTTCTTGAGTTCGAGAATTTCTCCCTTCACATCTACCGTGATCTTGCGCGACAAGTCACCGCGGGCCACGGCCGTGGTGACTTCCGCGATGTTGCGCACCTGCGCCGTCAGGTTGCCGGCCATCGAGTTGACCGAGTCCGTAAGATCCTTCCAGGTTCCGGCTACGCCGGGCACATTGGCCTGGCCGCCGAGTCTGCCTTCGGTTCCCACTTCGCGCGCCACGCGGGTCACTTCGCCGGCGAACCGGTTCAGCTGATCCACCATCGTGTTGAGGGTTTCTTTCAACTGCAGAATTTCGCCGCGCACGTCCACCGTGATTTTGCGCGACAAGTCGCCGTTGGCGATCGCCGTCGCCACCTCGGCGATGTTCCGCACCTGGCCGGTCAGGTTGCTGGCCATAAAGTTCACGTTGTCGGTCAAGTCTTTCCAGGTGCCGCCCACGCCTGGCACCTGCGCCTGGCCGCCCAGCTTGCCTTCCGTGCCGACTTCGCGCGCCACGCGCGTCACCTCGCCGGCGAAGGCGTTGAGCTGGTCAACCATTGTGTTGATCGTGTCTTTGAGTTCGAGAATTTCTCCCTTCACGTCCACCGTGATTTTGCGTGACAAGTCGCCGCGGGCCACCGCGGTCGTTACCTCGGCAATGTTTCTCACCTGCGCCGTGAGATTCCCGGCCATCGCGTTGACGGAATCCGTAAGGTCCTTCCAGGTTCCGGCCACGCCCGGCACCACAGCTTGTCCGCCAAGCTTTCCGTCCGTGCCGACTTCGCGCGCCACCCGCGTCACTTCCGAAGCGAACGACCGTAGCTGGTCAACCATCGTGTTGATGGCTTCCTTCAACTGCAGAATTTCGCCGCGCACGTCCACCGTGATTTTGCGGGAAAGGTCGCCGCTCGCCACGGCGGTCGCCACCTCCGCAATGTTGCGCACCTGGCCGGTCAGGTTGCTGGCCATGGAGTTGACCGAATCCGTCAGGTCCTTCCACGTGCCGGCCACGCCCGGCACCTGCGCCTGCCCGCCGAGTTTTCCATCCGTTCCCACTTCGCGGGCCACGCGCGTGACTTCCGCCGTGAACACGCCGAGCTGCTGAATCATCGTGTTTACGATCATGGCGGAACGCAAAAATTCGCCTTCCAGCGGCCGCCCGTCCACTTCCAGCAGCACGGTCTGCGTCAGGTTGCCCTGCGCGACGGCCGCGATTGCTCGCGTCACTTCCGTCGTGGGCCGCAGCAGATCTTCAACCAGGGTGTTGATGGAAACTTCCATCTCACCCCAGGCGCCCTTCGACTCGTAGAAGCGGGCGCGCTCGCGCGTCTTTCCGTCTTTTCCCACCATCTGCCCGATGCGCTTCAGTTCCTGCGCCATCTGCTGGTTGGCGGCGACAATGTCGTTGAATGTGTCCGCAACTTTTCCGGCCAGCCCCGTCCACGAGCCCGGCAGCCTCACGGAAAAATCGCCATTGTGCATGGTCTGCAGGCCGGCGAGAATCACGGCCAGATCGGCCGAGACCGGATCGGCCACTGCGGTTGCATGCCCGTTGCTTTTTGCGTCCGAGCTTTTTACTTCTGCTTCGGGCCGCTCAATGATCTCGGCAGCCGCACCTGCTTTGTGGTCGCTCTTCTTCATATTGTTTCCTGATGAACCCTGGGGAGGAGTGGGGATTCTTTTCTGAGTTTCTTCACACGCTCCGTCGTAGGTGAAGGACGAATCGGGTTGGCGTCATGTGCACCCGCACCTGCGTGCCACAGGTGTTCGGTCGGCATGATGCGCAGCAACACAACATCGGTCCCGCCGGCGATCTGAATGAAAGAGGATGGACACCAACCCGAACACGCGCCAGTCGGATCAATTCATCCAGTTATGTTCTGCTATATCAAAAACCAGGCTCCGCCGCTCTACCGTTTTGCCTGTAGGCGTCATCAGGTATTTGCTGTAGCCTGCAATCCCCAGTCATTTCTGCCGCATTCCGTGATCGAAGTAAATCTCCAATCTTGATACCCGAACTCACACCGGCGATTACAGCGACCGCCGGATCGTCGAAATGCGAGAGGAATGTTCAGATAAAGGCCTGAATTGAAGAGTGTTTTGAAGGAGGTCCCTATGCTTTACTGGGCGCTGGTATTCCTGGTTGTCGCGATCATCGCTGGGGTGCTGGGCTTCGGCGGCGTAGCGCTGGTGGCTGCCGGCATCGCGAAGATCCTGTTTTACATTTTCCTTCTCGTGTTCCTGGTTACCTTGGTGATGGGTTTGTCGCGGCGCGGCCATTCCGGGGTGTAATCTCCCCGGCGCGCTGAGAGGCGAAGGTTCACCAAATCTTGGCGGCCACAGTCTCCTCGCCGGAGAGTGACTGCACACGGTGGCCCCTGCGGGCCTTTGCAGTTTGACCGCTTGGAAGCCACCCGTGGCCGCCATTTCCTTTTTGTGACTCCCTGGTTTGGTCACCGCTTAGACAAAAGTTAACGTCCCAACTGCCTACAGACTATTGCCGATTGCATCTCCTCGTCGCTGTGTTTCAACATGACTGCTCCGAGATTATTTTTCCAAGGAGACCGATGCGTGTCGCAATACGAGTCGAAAACGCCGAGTGATGAACAGATTCGCGAGCGCGCCTACGAGCTTTACTGCCAGCGGGGCGCTCAGCATGGCAACGATGTAGAGGATTGGGTGGAGGCGGAAAGACAGCTCTACACCGAAGCTACGGCCTCTTACAAATCGCCGGCAGTGAGGAAACCGCTGGCGCGGGCCGCCGCCGCCTCGGTTCCCGACGGAACCTAGTCGAGCAGATCGTGACTATTGACATGACTGTCAGCCGCATATTTTAATTCTTTCTGCTGTGATTCTCCGCGGCTGGAAGGAAATTGCCAGATACCTGGGCTCAGGAATTCGCACGGTCCAGCGCTGGGAACAGAACGGATTGCCCGTGAGTCGCGTGGGCAATAGCTCACGCAGTCCGGTGCTTGCGGATTCCGACGAGGTTAACCGATGGGTGCGGCATTCGACTCTGCCATGGGGGAATCGCCTGGACATCGAGGCTACCATGCAGCGCACAGCACGGCTGAGAGACGAAGTGCGCCAGACGCTCGTGCAACTGGAAGGCCGGCGTGCTCAACTGAGGCGTGAATTGGACGCGCTGCGGCGAAACAGGAGACAAAATCGTCCGGGTCAGTGACTGCGGCGGCCGGTGGGTATGGCTCCGCCAAACTCTGAGTCGCTTACGGCCGCGAGTGAGCGTGCCACCGGCAAATGGAGCTGCTGCCGAAATCCTGAGCGCAGCGCAGCGAGTCGAAGGACCCGGAAATCTGGTGG
>Ga0335081_10002528_pt1 | contig 28785 bp, 25 predicted proteins | sample Lox_Sample_35_FD_206713 | JGI IMG/M metagenome (GOLD analysis project Ga0335081, IMG submission 206713) | Soil microbial communities from Loxahatchee National Wildlife Refuge, Florida, United States - Lox_Sample_3.5 | ecosystem: Environmental > Terrestrial > Soil > Wetlands | place: USA...
TTTTTGGACTCTTTAATATTGTTCGCCAGCATCATTGTTGTGAGGGTATTCAGGATAGTATCCCTGTATCCCGAAAGCGTCGAACGTTCAACCTCATTAATGACAATGGACTCTGTTTTATACCCCGTTACGAAAGTTGTAACGACTACCCCCAAGGTAATAAAAAAAAGAATCGGTGCGGCAAGCTTCCATTTTATCGAGATATCCCTGATATTCATAGCGCTCCTCCTATGATCGGAATACTTCGGAAGATTCCGGAACAAAACACTTCTTCACACCGCTGTTGCTCTTCCACGAGGATGTCGTCAATTCATTTATCTATGTTGAGCCCAAACAAAAATTATGTATAAGGTCAGTTTTGATTGTTGATTTATCGAGAAAAACCAACGTTCATGATCGTTGAAACGCGATACTTAAGAAAAGATTATATCCCAAAGTCTTTTTTAAAAGTGCAGGAACATCCCAGCGCCAGTTGACTGATCGAAGGGGTTTAGATAGGGGAATTACCGGCCTTCTGCGTCCTAAGAAAAGTTCGCGTTCCGTCATGCATTAAAATAAAAGGCCGAGCCCACCTCAGGCTTTTCCTTCGGCAGCTCGGCCATCTTTTCTCAAGACCCGCCGCTTTCTTTGCCCTTCTCGCGAAGGGGTCAGTTTTGTCGGGAAATAAGTTTTCTACTTATGAGGTAATCAACAATTAGCACTTAATTTCTTCCCTGTCAAAGTCTATTTTTAACTGTAGATGTACTGAACGTACGTTTTGAGGGCAAATATGTTGCGAAGAAATTAATGCCTATTAGATTACCTGACCGCATCAAAATACTGGGTAACATATGTTTTACAATGGATGCAACCGTAGGGAGTTCAGAAAGACAGGTTGCTCATTTAATCTTCCAACTAACTTTCTGGCGGGATCTGCACTCGCAAGCGTGTATGGTCCTTCGCCGGGCACACGCAAATGAAAAACCTTCCCCCTGTTGTTCGCAAATAGCATTGAATTGTCATATCATTTCTGATAAAGTTAACAAGGCATCGAACTACAATTTATCGGGAGGTTAGACTATGAAAAAGGTTGCGGTTGCTCTACTTCTGAGCGGTTTTATGGTAACTCAGGCGATGGCGGCAGATACGATCAAGATAGCGATCACCGGTCCTTTCACAGGGGGATCGGCGCCCATGGGCGCATCCATGCGGGATGGCGCGAAGCTAGCCATCTCCCAGATAAATGCGGCCGGAGGTGTGCAGGTTGGCGACAAGAAGATGAAGTTCGAGATCATCGAGAGGGACGACGAGGCCAAGAATGAACGGGGTTCCCTGATCGCCCAGGAAATGGCATCTATGAACGACTTGTCCGGTGTCATTGGTTCAGTAAACACCGGCGTGGTCATTGCGGGGGACAGGTATCTGCAAGAGAAAGGAATCACCAAGATCATCACCCCTGCGGCCGGTTCGGCGTCCATGACGCAATGGAGCAAGGCGGGTGTGAAGGACCTTTCGATCTTTCGGTTCGCCGCTGATGACGGGATCCAGTCGGCCATGGTGGTAGAAGAGGCGATCAACCGGAAGTTCACGAAAGTGGCGATCCTGCACGACTCCACGAACTATGGCGTATCGGGGCGGGACGACCTGCAGAACCAGATCAAGGTCCAGGGAAACAAGCTTGAGGTTGTTTCGGTCGAGAAGTTCAACATAGGAGACAAGGATATGACCGCGCAGCTGGTTAAGGCCAAATCGGGTGGCGCCCAGGCGATTCTAATCTGGGGCATCGGTCCAGAGTTAGCAGCGGTTGCAAATGGTATGGCGAAGTTGGGCATGAAAGAACCGCTGATCGGCGGTTGGACGCTCTCCATGTCCAACTATATCGATAACGCGGGTGAGAACGGCGATGGTACCCTGATGCCGCAGACCTTTATCGAGGAACCGATCACGCCGCAGGCGAAAAAGTTTATCGAAGCATACTACAAGGCATACAACGTCACGAGGATACCTTCCCCGGTATCTGCCGCCCAGGGATATGATGCGGTCTACATATTTGCAGCTGCCGTGATGCAGGCGAAGAGCACAGACACGCACAAGATCAAGGAAGCCCTCGAAGACTTGAAGGAACCAGTTCATGGCGTCATCGCTACCTGGCAGAAGCCCTTTAGCAAGTGGGATCCTGCGAACGAAAACACACACGAGGCCTTCCGCCGCGCACAGGTCGTGATGGGCATGGTGAAGAACGGCAGGGTGGTGTTTGGCAACGACGCTGACCGACAGCGTTTGATCAAAAATGCCGCGGTCCAGAAAGGCAAGTAAGATGCCGTCCCTTTCATCCTCCTCGGAGAACTGTTCATGACCTTTGCCGTCGTTGGACAGATGGTCGTGAGCGGGGCACTGATGGGTCTCGTCTATGCCCTGATAGCCTATGGTTTCCAGCTCACCTATGCCACAAGCAAGAGCATCAATTTCGGCCAGGGTGAGATGGTGATGGTCTCCGCGTTCTTCAGTCTTACCTTGACCAACTTGGGGCTGCCATACTGGCTTATGGTTCCCGGGGGGTTGCTCTTCGGCGTAGTCCTCGGCCTGTTCGTGGAGCGAGCCGCAATTCGCCTTGCTCTAGAGCAGAAGAGCGAGGGGTGGATACTACTTACCATCATTCTTGGCCTGTTCTTCTTCTCGGCCTCGGAGAACATCTGGGGCCGAGACGACCGGCCCTTCCCGACGCCCATCCCTTCACAAGCAATGCACATGTTTGGTATCAGCATCACCCCCTTGGAAGTCTCTGTGGCAGTAGGCGTCTTCGCGATTATGGGGCTAATCGAGCTCTTCAAGCGCAAAACCCTGCTCGGCAAGGCCTTCGAAGCGGTCTCGGTTGACCGCGACGCCGCGGAACTAATGGGCATCTCCGCAACGCGCACGGTCATGTTGTCGTACGGCCTGTCGGGCTTGTCCGCAGCGGTCGCCGGCATTCTTGTCTCCCCCATAACGACAGTTGGTCCGACCATGGCGTCGGTCCTGGTTCTGAAAGCCTTCTCGGTGGCGGTCGTCGCCGGACTCGATTCCGGCTTCGGGGTTGTCCTCGTCGGTTTGTTCCTTGGCTCTCTCGAAAGCCTCACAAGCTTCTACGTCGGGAGCGGCTGGCGCGAAGCGCCTGGCCTAGTGCTCCTTATCCTTGCTCTTGCCGTACGGCCCACAGGCTTATTCGGCAAGACCGTGATTCGGAAAGTGTGACGCATCGATGGTGAAACGTGTGCTGCTTATCTACGGGGCTGAAATCCTGGCTCTGCTCCTGCTCGCAGCAGTCCCGCTGCTCGTGAAAAATCCTTTTGCCCTGGGCTTGCTCACGCTCCTGGCGATCTACGGTATTCTGCTGATCGGCCTTGATGTGACTGTGGGGTATCTGGGACAGATAAATCTGGCTCAGGCGGCCTTTCTCGGGCTCGGCGCCTACACGGCAGGACTGACGGTCACTTACTTCCATGTCGGCATGTTCAGCGCTCTTGCCGCGAGCTTTGTGATCGGACTCGTGTTCGGAGGACTGCTTGCGTTCCCCGCTCTTCGTTTGGAGGGACCTCAGTTCGCATTGGCAACGCTCAGTTTTTCCGCGCTCGTCGCAACTGGACTGAACGAATGGGAATCGATAACTCATGGCGCCCAGGGACTGAGTCTCATACGCCCCCCGGTGTTCGGCGTGAGTCTCTCCGCACAGGGTTTCTATTGGCTCTGCCTAGTCGTATTGGCTTTTGTCTGGATGGCCATGCAAAACTTGCTTACCTCGCAATGGGGGCGTGCTTTCGAAGCGCTGCGTGACAGCCCCATCGCCACTGATGCCATGGGCATCGGCACGTACCGGCACAAGGCCGCGGCCTTTGCCTTCGGGTCCGCACTGGGAGGACTTGCCGGCGGGCTCTACGCGTTTAACTTTCAATATCTTCAGCCTCAAAGTTTTGTCTATGAATTGATGGTCATCCTGCTGCTCGGTGTCGTACTCGGCGGCAGAAAGAGCCTCTGGGGCGCTTTTGTTGGCGCCATGCTCATCGTCCTGCTCCCCAATCTCCTGTCAAACCGCCCCCTGTTCCAGATCTTCTCCTTTACCGGCTTCGCCATCGCAGTGACGGCAGGGGGCCGTGCCTATCATCGCAAAACGATGAGACCTTTCCAGGCTCTGGCACCGATCGTCGCAATGGGTCTGCTTGTCCTGGTCGCGATCTTTGTCCAAAACATCGAGGACCTGCGCAGGGCCATCTTCGCCTTGATGCTTTTTTCCGTTGTCGTTGGACTTCCCGAGGGGCTCATGGGCTTTGCCGCACGATTCCTGTCAAAGCTCTTTCGGATCGCACCTGCTTCCCTCTCCGAGGCTGTCTCGCTAAGCAGCGTGCTGGCGAAGAGAGAGTGCGACGGAAGTATTCTGCTTGAACTGCAGGATCTGAAGAGAAGCTTCGGCGGTGTGCGGGCAGTGGACGGGGTATCGATGATTGTCCGTTGCGGACAGATCCACGGCCTGATTGGACCGAACGGATCAGGCAAGAGCACGCTCGTAAATGTCATCTCCGGCTTGTATGCTCCGAGCGGCGGGACGATCCTGCTCAAAAGAGTGCAGCTACCGACGGGAAGCCTCTACCGCGCAGCCCAGAAGGGGATCTCGCGGACTTTCCAGAATCTGCAGATCTTTGGGGAACTGAGTGCGCTCGACAACGTCATGGTGGCCATGAAGGACACCTACCACATGGGCCTCCCACTGGTGTTGCTCGGTTTCGGCCGTAGAGAGGAGCGATCCGCCCAGGCCGGAGCCTTGGCATTGCTGGAATTAGTCGGTCTCTGCGATGAGGCCCGGATTCATGCTAAGGACTTGCCCTACGGCGCGCAGCGGCTTCTCGAGATCGCTCGGGCACTGGCCCGCAATCCTGACCTTCTTATCCTGGACGAGCCGGCTGCAGGTCTCGCCCATCCCGACGTCAAGAAGCTTGTGGAGATCATCCGGAACATTCACCACATCGGCATCACTACTATCTTGATCGAGCATCATATGGAAGTCGTGAGTGAGCTATGTGATGTCGTGACGGTGCTGGACGGCGGTCTCGTGATCGCAGAAGGGAAACCCGAGGACGTGAGGCGACATCCCAAGGTAATCGCGGCATACCTCGGGACGACTGCGTGATGCTAAAGATAGAAGGCTAGGATTAGGAAGTTCAGGTAGGGAGGCCCCTCGCGCCTCTACAAGATACCGCCCTTTTGTGTTCGGTTGTACTGAGTTGAAAAAGTACCTTATGCTGATCGTCGACAATATATATGCCGGATACGGCACTAGTGAAGTGTTGGTCGGCACTTCACTCGAGGTGAAGGCGGGGACGCTCGTCGCCCTGATCGGCCCGAATGGGGCAGGTAAAACCACGACCATGCGCACTATCTCAGGGATTATGAAACAGACGAAAGGCCGGGTGCTGCTCAACAAGAAGTCGTTGCAAGGCATGGATGCGTCCCACATCGCTAGGCTCGGTCTCGCTCATGTGCCCGAGGGGAGGCGTGTTTTCGGGCCGATGTCCGTTGAGGACAATCTACTCCTGGGTGCCTATCGACGGCTACCCAAGCTCTTTGGATTCCACAAAAAGGCAACGGCTGACTTGGAGCGGGTATACGTGCTGTTTCCCCGGCTTCAGGAACGAAAGCAGCAGGCTGCAGGCACGCTATCGGGCGGCGAGCAGCAGATGCTTGCCATCGGTCGCGCACTCATGGCTGATCCCAAAATCATCTTAATGGACGAACCGTCCATGGGGCTTGCGCCGGTGATCGTGGAGGAGGTTTTTGCCACTATCCAGCGGCTCAAAGAGAGCGGGATATCTCTGCTGCTCGTGGAGCAGATGTCCAGCAAGGCATTGGAAGTTGCAGACTACGTCTACGTCATGGAGCACGGCAGGGTCGTGGTCCAAGGTAAGCCCGATGAACTCCGGAAAGATGAGAGAGTCATCGCGGCATATCTAGGTTAATTAGCGGGGGTCTTTTGGCTGCCTTTTCTTTCGATAGATTCCGGAAGTATTATGCCTTCAACGCGAAGCTAGGAGGCGCAGAAGTTTCTTGTCGCAACCCTCTCGTCTTATTATTTGTCCTCGCGCGTTCTCCACACCCTAACTTTTGCACAGTCCGAAGGATAGCTACTAGGCTTGCCAATTGAATCGGTGATCTCGTTGAAAACGACTGTGTCTCGCTGATCGGATATGAGTAACAAGGCGTCAACTTCTTCCCCTCTATTGATCTGTCCCTTGGGTCTTGCGTTCAACATCCGTCATGAACCTTCTTCCCTGGAATCCATCTTCTCACGCTCTCCCGATAGGTATCATAAGATTTGCCGAAACGGTGGCCTAGGTGAGGTTCCTCGTAAAAAACAACAAATAAATGCACAGAAAGAAAATAACCAGCTGCATAACGTATCAGAGACCATGATTCAAAAAACGCTGATTCTCCTAAAAGCACAGCAAGCAAACCAAGGTACAGTGGATTCCTGACATTCCGATAAAGCCCTCGAACCACAAGGATTTGCGGGGGTTCAAAGGGAGAGGGCGTGCCGCGGCCACTGTGGGCGAAATCCCAGAGACAGCGCGTATAGATCCCTATGCCCAGCGATGTTAATACGAGAGAGAGGATTTGCGGTGGTCCCCAAGATGATGGTGTCACCGTAGAATTGCGGATTAGGAGCTCGTACGGTACGAAGACCGCTACGGTGCCTGCTATAAATAACGTGTACGTAAGGTTTTTAAGTACCAGTATGTAGTTCTCGCTCATGATAGTTATGAATTTACGATGAAAGTATCTGCTTAATGCGAACATCGCTCGATCCCTATCGAGAAGCTATGACATACTGTGTCGAGCATATCTCAGGCCTTTCGGGCTGTTGATAAACTTCTAATATCCTTAATATATAGTAGCATTAAGGATCATTACCGTAAAGCTGTTTTGACTGGGAGGCGTACTTGTTAGGAGAGCATGGTTGATCAAAAGATGGATTACATAATAGCTCTCGAAAGATTCAGGGTATAAAATAAATGCACCGCCTCAGGCCGAAAACATTAAGGATGGACAAAGACTACGCAGCGGTAGAAGTCATTCGATCCCTCTGTGTGGAGAAATTCCAGCCGCATATCCCGTCGGTATGAGAATGCATTAATATGCTAATCTTGGGTGATCACCAAGGCTGCCATTGTTTGCCAAAGAGCCCGAAAACAAATCACACGGCACCCACAATCTTATCGTACTCGGCGACCAATTCGTTCCGCTGGTTCCTGATTTCAGCAGAAAAAATATAGAATCTGCTCCGGGTTTCGCGGAGCCTTACCTCGGCGATCAACGTGTCGCCAGGCACCACATTCCTTCTATATCTGACGTTTTTTTGGACAACGTGAGGATCTTTCTTCAATCCGCTATACTCGATCGATATGAGCGCTGCAGCAGCGAGACAGACGAATTCGTCCTGTGCGTATCCCGGATACGTAGGAGCTCCAGGGAAATGACCTCTCAGATCGGGATCGTTCTCCTTGACCTCTTTAAGGCCGGAAATTATTCTGGAACCAGTGGAGCCATAATAAACGCCATCGATCTTATTGAGTGCAACCCCGCGGTGGGGCAGGAGCGATTCAAGACCCGCTCTGTTGTAACATAAGAATGATCCATCCATGTTATTCACCTGTTCCTGATATGATTCTGTGTTAGATCACCTATCGTTCTGCTCCACAGTACAAGTAAGCTACGCCAATGATTATGTGAAGACACCCTGCGATCATTAAATCTCCCTCCTGGAGAACTTCGAGAAGGGAGAATGACCTTCTCCAAAAAGCTTAACCACCCAAAAAATTGCGCTTATGGATGTTTTTACGCACGGAGTATATAATCCTGATTGAGCGTTCTCCTGCCATAGCCTCGCTGGGTGCAGAAGTTATGTATAGATAGTAATTACTTTTTATTATGGTACAAACAAATCAAGATTACAATAGAAAATCTTTAGTACTCAACTGATTACCTATTTACTGCCGAACGGCCTGGCTAACCCACGGTTTGTGCCTGGTAGTCAATGGGCTCATCCGACAGGCCTTCTTATTATTGCAACGAATTCAACAGGAACGTTATAATTTATGCAACAACCGTGTATCCAGGATGTATTCGCTACAACTTCGGAGTCGTCTCAAATATTATTTTATCTTTAATATTCAGGAAATCATAAACCACTCCTGTAAAACAGAAACACGACAGCAGAAGCAAAGAGGCAATATATTCCGAATAGATGCCAGCGGCCACGCTCCAGCCAGCTGGAAAGCCATTTAAGGGCAAAAATTCCAGCAACGAAGCTTAGCACCATACCCAACAAGCTGGGATAAAAGAGGCCTGCCACGCTCGTCACATCAACCGAAGGTACATGTTGCGCCTTCAGAAATCTTAGAACTTCCCGGATAATTACAGGTGGTGTAAGAATAACGGCAAGAGCAAAACTAAACTCCTCGACCCTTTGTTTTGTTATCCCCAAAAGAAGTCCGGTGGATATCGTTGCCCCGGAGCGAGAAAATCCTCGAAACGGTAAACAGATACCCTGTACAGCTCCAATCCAGCAAGATTCATTTAAGCCCAAAGTGACTTCCTCGCCGGGACGACGACTTTTCAACCCCGCAAAAATAATTAGAAGACCTACTGCTGCAAGGGCTGCTGAGATCAAAGCCATGTTGCCAAAGATAAGTTCAATCTCCGCATGGGGGACATCCGCCAATATAAATTTCTCAATAAAATATTTCAGCAATAACCCTATAACACCCGTCAAAAATGTAGCTGCTGCTATTAGCTTTACTGAATCCCAAATAACTTTTCGTGATGATAAAAAGGTCACTTTCCACGATTTCCAATAAAAGAAGATGACCGCAAACATGGTGCCCGTGTGAAGCATTACCAGAAGAAGTGTCATCTCTGGACTGGTTGGGTCGAGTCCCATCAGTTTTTCTGCTACGATAACATGAGCAGAACTTGAGATTGGCAGCAATTCAGCTGCCCCCTGGACGATAGCGAGAACGAAAATCTTTAGTAGCATAGCCATTGATTTAAACCTCAATTAACCGTTGGAGTGACGAGATGTCCTGTTTGTGAAAGATATTTCTCAGGTAGAGGGTACAATATAGAAATAATAATTGCAAGAAGTTTGGGTAGAGGTTGGGTAGTAAGTCAGTTTTTAGCGGAAACTATTTCATCGTTTATATTTATTTTCTCGGGATCACGACTCATCATCCTGATTCCGTCTATGTATTTGGGAAGATTCTTAGGATTCTTTTCCAGAAATACCGCCCCTGCCCCTGGAATGGTTTGAAGGTACCCTTCTGAAAGGCGGACTTATTCTCTAACACCTACTAACTATGATTTGAGCTGAATGCAACATTCAGAACAGTTTTCGACAAGCAATACCTACCTTTTCCAGCCCCGCTCTCAACTCCTCACCCTTTTGATAGAAGAACTCATCGTCCATTGCCCATTGCATCCCGTGTTGTTTAAAAGCCCAGTCTGCGTAGTGATAATTCAATCTATCAATCAAAACATGGCCAACATTATCCCTCAGCAGACCAACCAGCCCTTCGGCTCCGGGAAGCATGGGGGCTATCATGACAAAGGTTCTTATTCCTTCTGAATGTAGAATATCTAATGATTCAACCCTTTTGGTAATTGGCGGCGCATTTGGCTCAAATATCTTCCTTACTTTTTCATCCGCAGTGGTTATCGTGAACCCAACTTCGCAATCGGCAGATTTTTTCAGTATCTCGATATCCCGAACAACCAATGGCGATTTGGTTTGTATAGTAAAAGGCCAGCCATTTTCCGCGAGTATTTCAATGCATCCTTTGGTGATCTGGTATTTCTTTTCCAAAGGCTGATAAGCGTCGCAAACCCCGCTGATCCAGACCCTCCCTATTTTCTTTTTCTTAACTTCTTTGGCTAACAGTTCATGGGCATTTATCTTTACATCAACAAAATCTCCCCATGGTTCGCGGTGTCCTGTGAATCTCTTCATGAACTTGGCATAGCAGTACAAACATTTATGCTGACATCCCACATACGCATTCAGGGCATAATCATAAATTTGAGACTTTGACAGGATGCCTTTTGCTATTATCTCTTTGACTATCATTTCTGAATAGTATGTTGAAGAAATAAATTACATCTATTGTAGTATACGGTACAACCATCCTCCGCGGCGGATAAATTCACACCTTTCACTGATGATGGCAGCGTTTGCACTGTGTGCGGTCTTCCACGTCGAATGCGGTTTTGCCGTTGTGACAGGTCCCGCAGAAATGGCCCTTTGTAATCTTACTCATGTTCATCTTGTGAGATCCCTTTTCCATCTGGAAGACCCCAAAGTGACATCCCGAGCATTTGTGGCCGTTCGCTGCAACGTGTTTCTCATGGTTGAAGACTACCGGCGCCGCACCCTTGGGTTCATAGCGTATTGTGCCTCCGCCGACTAAAACTTGCGCTACCGTGCCGAGCGGCAGCATGAAGCTGATTAGGACCGCGAGAATAATGCCTTTTCTTTTCATGAGACCACCTCCTTCACCTGCCGTTATGCTGAGACACTGTCTGGCTTTTAGGAGCTTACCTTAATCATCCTTTTCCAGCCCATTGTATGGACTCGGTATTTCTGCATCAAGACCTGCCGGTTTTTGCATCACCAGGAGAACGCGGCACCCTAAAGGTCATCCTTCGGCAGATCGATGTTTTGGTCTTGTAAAACCCGTAGCTTTCCGGCCCTACCCGCGAAGAGTTTAGTTATCGAGAATTATTTAGATTCAATCACAGATATGAAGAGCTGTCAATTTCAGGGATTTGCAACTATTGACTTTATTAGAGATAATGGCCGGAACTCGAACTGTTTAAAAAGTAACGTGCTGAGAGATGGTAGGCAGACGAGTTGAGGACGAAAGCCTCCAGACTCAGCCATCGAGAACCGTGACTCCCTATGCAATCAGGCCAGCGATCTCTTGGTCGGATAGTTCAGTGATTTTTAGATATATCCTTAATCGTACAATGCGGGACGTCCAGCAATCCAAAAAAACCTTGTGGGATCCAGTCACGATCCGGACTTTCTTTTCTAGCACATACTTCACTCCTTCACTGGACTTCGGGATCGCTGCCCGTCTCGCTATGCATATATTTAGGAAACAGGTATTATCGCGCTGCCACTTTCCACAGAACAGCTTGGTTGTTTATGTTGAGCAGGAAGGAGTAGGCGCACACCTTGGATTCAAGAATTTAATATCCTGTAAAGGATGTTTTGATGAATGCCGCAATTATCAGATCTCAGAAGCCCGCCAGAGCTATTCCTTCAGCCGTCACCGCGGTGAAAACATCCGTTCTTGCGTTTTGGCTCATCCTCGCTATTTTTTGGTCGTCATGCAGCTCATAAGAATGATTTCAACTCACAATCACGATGTTTAAATGTCTGTTCATTGTTGTTTTTTATGGAGCCCATGAGCAAGAAGGTCAGGTTTTACTTTCGAGATGAACTGGATTACCGCACCTGTAATAGCACCCTCAATGATCCAGCCGATACTGCCGAGTGAGAGCACGATCACCGCGAATGCCCGAAGTGATGACTTCTCCGCTTGTTGGTGTTGTTCATGGGTTTGCTCGGCCACGCCACCCTCATGTTCATGATGGTGCGCGAACGACTCCGCATCGACATGTGAGACACCAACGATACCTATCAGGAGCAATGACGCGACAAAGAGTGTTAAAACCGTGGACAATGCAGCACTCCAGAATACGGGCAAGCCCTTTCTGAATAGATAGAACAGGGTGTGGCCCAGAAAAGCCTCGGTGCCAAGGAGAAGCGTATTCAGACCAACGACGGTAATACCGCCGTGACCGACGAAGGCGAGCATTAGGTTTACAATGAACGCCGCCATAAAACCAAGGGACGGCCCAAGTAGTATGCCGGCAGCGACCGACATATTGAGGTGATAAGCAATAGGCAGAATTTCAAGGCTCATGGCAACGAGCATGACAGCAGCAATTGCCCCCAACAACGGAATATTTTTCTTCTTATCCGCTGTCCTCAAGCGGAACAGGCTCAGCGCAAGGAACAGCGACATGAGCAGGAACCCTGAAACCCAAAGCCAAACAGGGAGAATACCATCAGGAATATGTATGTGCGTCATGCAGCTTTCTCCTTTGGGCGACTTTGTTTTACTTTGCGACTAAAAGCCGCAAGTATGAAGTTTTCAATCAACAAATCCATTGTAAAATCTACAATTCCTGAACGAAGTCGTTGATGCAGCTTTCTCGACTTCTCCGCCCGCACGCCTACTTCTGCGGGGTATTCACCCACGGCATTTTCGAAGCCAGGCTCTCGCAGGCGTTTTCCGCCACGGCCATAAAACTTGCCGGCCTGCCCCGAACGACCTCCGATGCAACGGTTCCTTCGCTGGCGCCTTCCCATATCGCTTGACCCGTGACCGTGTCCCATATTTGCGCATGGATATCGACGCTCGATTGGCGGGTCCGCAGAAAAGCGATGCCAACGATGGTGGCGCGGTCAAAAGTCTCCGACTGGAACCTGAGAAGCCTCGGTACGATGACGAATCGTGCGCCAACTGCCTGGCCGACCTTCAATAGAAGGTCTTTTCTCAGTACTGCCGTTTCCCGATATTCGCTGTACATGAGCTTGAAATCATTCCAGAGTTCTTTTTCGTTAATGCCGCTCTGTACAGAATCTAGCGATAAGATATGCGGTCCGCTGGAGTATTTAATGAGCGCCGCATAGAGGGTACCCGCTAGGGTTTCGCGATATATCTCTTGAGTGGGGTCATATTGAATACTTGAGGTTGGTAGAATTGCGACACTCTGGCCCACGAACGCTTCCGGTGAGATTGTTGGAGAACTGTAGAACGTCCAGGAGAATCGCGCTTCTGCAGGCGGCGCTGACGCACAACCCGCAGACATGAGCAAAACTGCCACCAAGAAAAACGCGATAACGCATCGCAAATACATATATTCCCCTCTCCGTAAGGATATCTGTGAATTATGCAGGGTGCGTGACTTTGCCAGCGTGTTGCTGCGCAGGGAGGCGGCCATGATGACACAAGCAGGTAAGAAGGGATCATCAGCACAATGGGGGTGTGCTTCACCCGATCATTCCGACACCGTGCGAGGGCATGTGTGCTGACATCGTGTTATGACGGCGGATCGAATAAGGATATACCGAATTACCCCTTGGCTTCATCCTTCTGGTCGATAGATTTCGGGTCCGTCGGCTGTTCATCTTTTTCAGACATCGCTTTCTTGAATGACCGTATGCTCTTACCCAGACCTGCACCGATCTCCGGCAGTCTTCCTGGTCCAAAAATGATTAAAACGATGATGAGTATCAGGATCAAATGCATTGGCCGAAACAATCCTTCAAACATAGTACACCCCCTTAATTTTTAATTCTGGCTTGTGGAAACAGCGTTCCTTAACTACAACACTCAACAATTTACAGTATAACACAATATGGCCGGCGCAAACACAATAATTTTCTGCCTCTTGTCCTCATTAACAATAATTTCTGAACAATTATAGGTATATGTCCCGCCTTTCCTGGATGTATCCTATAATGGCAGTATGCTTTTACTCTTGTTTATGGTGCATGTTGTTCTGGATGAAGCAGAAAGGATCTTTGTCCTTAAAGACATTGAGCTCGTGGCTATAAGCGCTAGCGAGACAGCCGCCACACACAGGGTGAAGGCTGCAGGAGCGGCAGGCTGCGCAGCCCGAACGATAGCGATTCGCTTGCTCAGAATCATAGATCTCAGCCAGGCTCTGGCGATAGATGTTGCCGATGAGCGAAGGGAATTTACGGCAGGCGTGGACCTCCCCGTCGGCAAGGAGACTTACGAAGTTAAAGCCAGCACCGCAGCCATAGCCTGTACAACCGCCAAAAGGCGAAACACCCTTGTTCTGACGGATAATGTTGATGAGATTGTCCTTGATGCCCATGACTGGATTCGTGCGGGCAGCATTGAGATATGATTCAAGAAATGATCGGTAATGCCGGGTGTCAGGCAACTTTAGTTGCGCACCTTCACCAACCATGGAAAGACGGTTGAAGTGAAAGACATCGGCTTTCCCACGCAGGATTTCTGCCAGGGGGATAACCTGATCGATGTTCATGCTGGTGAGTGTAAGCATGACTGTGGAGGTTACATGGAGTCCTTTCAAGACCTTCAGGAACGCTATGACACGGTCGAAATGTCCTGTTCCGCGGATGGCATCATTGTGTTCTCTGAGACCTTCCAGACTGACCTGGTAGAAAGCCGGCATCTGGATCGTGATCAGCTCCGCAATCTGCTCCGCTGAAGCAGGATTACCGAGGATAGCTGTGGAAAATCCGTACTCTACTGCTGCACGGTATATCTTTATAAAAGCCGGATGGAGAAGAGGATTGCCTCCTGTGAATGAGATCGCTCCGGCGACGTTTCTGTTCTTGCAGAATGTACGCAGGCCCTCAAGGATTCGCAATGCCTGATCAAGGGTCGTTTGAGAACGGTTGCTGCGGTCATAACAATGCGAGCAGTGCAGGTCGCAGGTCTGGGTGACATGCCACTGGAGTGTGAACGACTGCGACGACAGGTATTGTTCAGGAATACCATTGTTCCGAGGAAAGAGCTCGGGATCTCGGCGGATGCAAGAGGGCGGAGTGAGTATGAGACCGCTAGCTTCTGCACGAACCATTGCGGCATCCACAGCTCTCACCCGTAGGCTGCCCTCGGCTGCCACGGCCTCGGACGATATCCCCTCCACTACCATCTTGAGTACCAAGAGATCTTCGTCATACACTGGCCGTGCTGACACGCGATGTGTGAACGGGTTGTACCAAAGGAGAACGCGTTCAACTGCTCGAACAGGATGTACAACAGAAATATTTTTATCAGGATTGAGGCGTGAGACCAGGTCCTTCCACGACAATTCGATGATTCGGATCGTTGGATTGACCAAGGGCAGGCTTACCTCCTTTGGGAGGGATGACTTACCTCCTTCAACATCGCAGGCGATCTCCTCGAGGCGGGCAAGCTCGGATAGGAATTCAGGAAACCTATTTTTGCCAGCCTCCAGAAGCGCGGCCGACAATGAATGTTCTGCAAGCGCCTTGGCACACTGTGCGGAGAGACGAGCCCATGCCGCATCGCCGAGCACTGACCGGCATGCTCGATAGTGGTCATCAGATCTATTGTTTGTCAAAGGGTTCATGTGTCTGAAAACAATATCCCGGGAGTGAATAGTATGTTCTATAATCACCCCCGAGACCGCTCAACTCCATTTTTGTTATGAATGAATCAGGGTTGGCCGGAGGACCATGCATTCCGGCGCTTTTCTGGAACATTGATAGTGCAAACTGCACTATTTGCTGCCGCTTCCGCTACCAGATGGCGCAGACTCAGCCGGCTCGGCTTTTGAGCCGCTTCAGCCGCCTGTCGGGGTCGGTTCTGAAGTCGGAGTAGCATTTGATCCGCTACTACTCATTGATATGGTCTGTTCAGTAGTAACGCCTGTACCACCATTCTCGCCGGTGGAATTGTCCGCGACATTGCTCGTCCCGGCTCCAACGGCGAGTCCAGCACCAGCAAGCAATCCGGCAATACTGAAACCCGCCAAGTACCTTTTCAAGTCCTGGGTTTCCATCATTTACCTCCTTCCTAGTTTATTTATGCTTTGCACTAAGGGCAAACGCATCGATTCCCGACCTATGCACAGGATAACGCTTAAGACGAAATTATCGGAATTGTCTTTGCCATGAATGAATTTTATCACCCTTCTGTGGTGAGTCAAGAAAAGTAATATCATTTTATGGTTGTAACGCCACGATTAAGATTAAAGGGCGAATGTTGCTATAGAAATATGTTTATACGTACACCACATGACCTTGTGACCATCACCACGAGTAGGTTCAATATTTCTCCTCTTCCCACTAAACAATTCAAAGGCTTATCATATACAAATATGTTTTTTTGTTGGATAATTATTACAGGACTGTCAAAAAATAGGGGCAACAGCCATTGCAATATATCTTTAGATAGACATAATAGTGAGTTTGTCGGAAATATATATTCCTTACTGAAAATTTTTTCATATAAGTATTATTTCTTCCTTTATTGTATATATTGGATACATTTATGCATAACTAATTGAATAATAATGAAAATATATTGTATCCCATAGATACATCACAAGATTATATTTAAAAACCAATTAAAATTCTGATTTTTTATTGTTTACTTTGGATTCACTAGTAAAAGAACTTAATCATTATTAAAATACCATTTATTGGCGAAATGAGGTATTTGAGGCCATAGATGTGTGTCGTTGTCTGCATCATGTTCTAATGATAATGTTAACGAGCTAATAACCTATTAAAAAATAAGGGATAAAAATATGGAAAGAATTTTATTATCTTTTACCGTATCCGCCATTAATTAGGCACCCTTCTTGCTGTGAATAAAATAAAAATCATATTCAAGATAGCAATGCAGATAACGACATCACGAGGACTGGCAACTCGAGGGGGAGAAATCATGTGCGGAATCGTTGGATATGTTGGGAAAAAGGATTCTTTACAACTTCTTTTTGACGGTCTGAGCCGTTTAGAGTATCGTGGCTACGATTCGTCAGGAATTGCATTTAAGAATGGATCGGGAATCGAGGTTTACAAGGCTCCTGGCAAGCTGAAGGATCTCCAGAAGATACTGCCGAAACCATTACCAGCCATTACTATCGGCATCGGCCACACACGATGGGCCACCCATGGGGCACCGTCGGCAGCCAATGCCCATCCGCACACTGTAAAAGGCGTCTCTGTGGTCCACAATGGCATCATTGAAAATTACCGCGAGTTGAGGGCCGAATTAGCTTCTGCAGGACATGTTTTCACATCCCAGACAGACACGGAGGTGGTGCCTCAGCTCATCGCTCGCTACCTTGACCGTGGGCTTCCGATCGAGGATGCGATCCGAGGAGCGATCGCGCACCTTCGCGGGGCTTATGCTCTGGGAATCATTCACGAAGGCACGCCAGATACACTGTTCGCGATCCGCAACGGAAGCCCGCTCGTCATTGGAATAGGCACGGATGCTCAGTATATCGCATCTGATGTTCCCGCGCTACTCCCCTATACGAAGAACTTCATTTATCTCGAAGATCGGCACATGGCTGTACTCAGAAGCAGTGGGATCGATCTGAAGCATATCGAATCTCCAGAGCCTCTGCAGCTTGAAGGGAAAGTTGTAACAGTCAACTGGACGTCAGAAATGGCTGAGAAGCAGGGATACGATCATTTCATGCTCAAGGAAATATACGAGCAACCTCAGGGAGTCATGGATACCTTACGGGAGTGGATCGACGATACGAACAAACTCATGGAGGAGATGGGCATCGCGAGTGCCATCAAGGATCTCAGGCGGCTCCATATTGCAGCCTGTGGGACATCGTACCACGCTGGCCTCGTTGGCCGGTATATGATCGAGAAGTTCGTACGCATTCCCGTCGCCGTGGACATCGCCTCAGAGTTCCGTTACATGTGCCCAATTATCCCAAAAGGAACGGTGCTCATCACCATTACGCAGTCGGGAGAAACAGCCGATACCCTTGCAGCACAACGCGAAGCGAAGGAAAAAGGAGCAAGGACCTTAACGATCTGCAATGCCGTCGGCAGCACGACCACGCGCGAGGCTGATTCGGTCCTCTACACGCGTGCGGGGCTGGAGATCGGCGTGGCCTCCACCAAGGCCTTTACCGCTCAGCTTGCAGCCCTGAGCCTCCTGGGTATTGCCTTGGGTACCAAGAAAGGCAAGCTCAGCGACCTAGAAATCCAGACACTTAAACCTTTTTTGCTCGATCTGCCGAGGCTCATTCGACTGGCACTCCAAACCGATGGAGCAGTCAAGGAAATCGCAAAGACCCTGGTGGACGCGAAGAGCATGCTGTACCTTGGCCGGGGAATAAACTACCCCATCGCGCTTGAAGGTGCACTCAAGATGAAGGAGCTCTCCTACATTCACGCTGAAGGATATCCAGCGGGAGAAATGAAACATGGCCCCATCGCGCTGATCGAGAACGGAGTCCCTGTTGTATTCCTGGCAACCATCGAGAGTCTGCACGAAAAGATCTTGTCGAACATCGAGGAGGTGAAAGCGCGGGGAGGAAGGATCATCGTGGTAACGGATTCACCCGCTGCCTTCCGCGACAAGGCGGACGACATGATCGTGGTACCGTCGACGCATCCCGCACTCGTTCCCTTTATCACCGTTATTCCGCTGCAGCTCCTAGCATATCATGTCGCGGTAATCAAAGGCTGTGATGTCGACCAGCCGCGGAATTTGGCAAAAAGCGTAACTGTTGAATGATCCGATGATTTCTAAAGTACAGCGCCGAGGAGAGGAACCTACAGCACGCGCTATCTTCCTACGGCTTATGGTTACGTGAAGATCTTTGGCAAACAGCCAAATGGCAAAAGTACAAAATGATACAGTGCTAATTACTGGTCGTGCTATTGGCAGCCGAATGTGACAGTACGTCAAGTCGGTTTTTTCATGCTTCTCTCTTTGTCACGTAGTTACTGGAGTAATGATTGTGTTTAACCTTGCGATATTCCAATTCGCTATTTGCAATTGGCTTCTTTGTTTCATTTGGATAGCCTATGCTCACCATACATTCAACGTTGATGTGCTGAGGCAGTCCAAGCAGATCTTGTATATATTGCTCCGCGGACATCACTTGTGTATGATTACGATTCCTAATTTGTATCCAGCAACTGCCTAAACCCAAATCGTGTGCAGTCACCTGAACAATTATTGCAGCAATAGAACAATCCTCAACCCATACATCGGATATTTTACTGTCAGCACACACCACGATTCCCAATGGTGCGTCCCGCAGGTGGTGTGATCCCTGTTCTCTCGCTTTCGAAAGTTCAGACAAGAGTTCTCGATCATCTACAATAATAAATTCCCATGATTTACTGTTTCGTGAGGTAGGTGAACGGAGCAATGCTTCTATAAGTACATCAATCATTTTGCTGTCAATAGAATTCGAGGTGTATTTACGAATGCTTCTGCGAGTGCGTAAGAGATCGATCATAGCGTGCCCTCCCCATAGATAACACAAAGGTCTCCGTGCCATGTATTGCAAACTAAAGCTATTTATTTCTCCCTGAAAATAATAGAGCCCAAAGACCATCCTAGAGCGGTCCCCAAACCTTTTCGTTTATCAGGAAGATAACAACTCCATCCACCGCTCCCCTCGCTTTTTTGCACCTTTGCCAAAAAGTGATACTACACCCTTCTGCTTTCCTTTCAAGCGCACCCGCTGGGTCCACATCATTCTGCATCTGTTTCCAGTCAATATCGAAAACCTTTTTCGCTTGGGCAAGGTGCTGAACAAGATCATCCTTAAATCGCTCAGGCAGCATGCCACCATTCAGTCCTCTATTCCTGGCGTCATTCGAGGAACGGACTCAGGAACAGGCCTCCACTGAACTGGTTAGCATTGAGGCCACGGTTGAGTTTGAGTTGGGAGCTTTTGCCGAGATGTCGTTCGAAGATGTCGCCGTAGTTGCCGACAGCCGCGAGAACCCGGCGCTGCCATCCCTTATCCAGACCCAACTCCGGCGCTGCGACAGGCATCGCCCCTGCGCCTCCTGCATACCAACGCGTTTCTGGCCTCTCCGCGCTGATCAGGGTGTCTACAGTCCATGCGACAATTGCAGACCACTGCGCATCGTTGGTTCCTGTCGCGGCCATGACCGGGAAGACCGACAGCGGCTCCTGGAGGAAACGGCTGGACAACCGGCTTACACCCGGGTCGAGGCGTGTAGCGGCGAGGGTGGTCATCTCGCCGGCAATTGCGTTGCAGCGCTGCACGTTATAAGCATCGTTCATTTCCCCGTCCTCGGAATAAGGCATACGAAGCCAGTTCTTGTGCAGTGCGTCGAAGTAAGCGTTGATGCTCCGCTCCGTTAAGCTACCAATCATAAAACAGATAGTATTTCCGGCAAGGTCGCCGACATTGTGCGCAGCCGAGTTGGACGGCACCATTACCGTATGGGATTCCACAAAGACGGTGGGACCGGGAACTACCATGCCTGCCAGCTTTTGCTCGTCGATCTCCGAGCCCGTCAGGAAGTAGACGTCGTCCTCCTGGTTGCGCACAGCGTCAAACTGCTTCGGCGTCTCATACACATGATATTCGATGCGATCGGGGGAGCCAAGCACTGCGGCGGCGATCGCATGGCAGACATCGACGTTAAGTCCGGACCAAAGTTCCTTGCCGGAAACGCTTGCGAGGCCCGGCCGTTCAACGCTACCACAGCGGACAATGCCGTGGGCCTTCACGCGGTCGACGACAGAGCCCGCTTTAGCCACAGAAATCGAGCAACAGACTGAGACCAGGACGAACAAGACGGACAGGAAACGCATAGACCCTCCTGGGCGAATATCTAAATATTGTCGTGAAACAATGGCGACTGGGGTACGAAGAAGGCGCGCCCCCTCCGTCCTTCTCCATCTTCAGTTGGCTGCGGGATAGGTGCTCGGGAGCGGGTTGAAGCCCGCGGGAATATTGTTTACGATCCCCTGCCGGACATCCTCCGGTGTGATCCCGATCGCTTGACATCCATGCCCGTCATAGTGCGGCAGCGTGTTTACAACGCTGTCCGGAATCATCGCGAACGAGGCTGGAAGCAGGGGCGACATGTCCATCAGGCGCTTGGGATCGAAACCCGACAGCAGGCTGTCGGTGATCGGCGAGTTGATGTCGCGGGGTCCGAGGTACTTCTGCTCGAATCCAGACGGTCCGAACTGGTTGAAAGCCGGTGAGTTACCGGCCGCGAGTGCTTGCGCCTCATCGGGCAGACTGGCCAGCGGAGGCAGACCGAAGATATCGTTGATCGTCTCGATCACCGCGTTGTGATCACCTTCAGCGTGCGATACATAGTGAGTTCTTGCATATGGTGAGATCAAAATCAGGGGCACACGAATTCCACGGGAAAGCGGCAGTCCGTCCGGCCCGAAGGAAAGAATGCGAGGTGGTACATGATCATAAAAACCGTCGGACTCATCGTACGTAATAATAATTGCGCTCTTATTCCAAAGCTCCGGGTCCGCAGCAATTGCATTGATCACGCGGGCTGCCATTGCCTCGCTGATCTGCCGGTCGGTATAGGCGGGGTGGTCATCATCGCCCGCCTTTGCCGCATCAATCGCTGCAATCTCCGGTGCCGTCGTGCTAGGATTTGTTATCGGCGGTATCAGCCCCATCTGGTTCATGTAGCCGCCGCGGATATAGAACACGCCGCCTTTCGGCAAAGTATTTTTCGTTATTTCGGTGAAAAAATCGGTCATGCCTCGGAAGTTTGGACGAAGCTGTGGAGTGTTAGCGAGATAGCCGAAGTACTGCGGCCCATGATGGTGGCTTACATAGGAGACGTGAGAAACCGTTCCCGTATCGCTTGACTCCAGGTCGTAGCCCTCCTGGTACCAGCGCCAGTTGACAGGATCATGCCTTAGTCTTTGAATAAACGGGATATCATTCTGGATGTCTGGCGTATCGAAAGATGGTTTCATGTTATTCGACATAACCATATCGATATTGCGGCCCAGCAAGGTAAGCGGCAGACTTGCGAAGGTCAGGTTCGAGGCTATGTTACTGCCTGCGTAACTCTCTTTAGCACCTGCGGGCTGCTTATCGACCGTGGTCGTGTCGAACTGGGATCCATAAAAGGGTTGAGGGTCGTTCACGAGCGGCGGTCCCTGTGTGGTGCCGGTAACATTGGTCTTCACGTCGGTGTACGTCTGACCGTTTGGGCCGTGCTTGACCCACTGCGTTTCACCTGACTGCCCAGCGATGATAGCCACCGCGTTCGGAGTAGAGGGTGTATCCTCGGTCGCGTAAATATTGTCGAAGATCGTGAACTGATTGGCCCACATCCAGAAGAACGGAATGGTGTCGCAGTCAATGTGCGACATTACGAGGCGTGCAAATTGCGTCCCCTTCTTGTTATTGGCCGTCCCGCCTATTCTTGCGAAGCGGGAATACTCATCGTACGCGAACATATCCATCTGCGGCACACCGTTTAGCAGGTGAAGTTTGATTGCGAGCCCCACGTGGGAGTGGTCAACGCTGTCAACGACGGTAGAGTTCTGCTCGGGCCCCATCCGGAACGGCTGGACCATGATGACTTGGCCGCTGATGAGGTCAATGTAGGTCTGGGTAAAACCTGGTGTGTTCGCGGCAGAACGGGGTCGCTGGCCGTCAGAGTAAAGGCCGTTGACACCAGGGAACGTGCCAAACTCGTTGTCGAACGAGTGGTTTTCGTTGAAGATAACGAAGACGTATGTTATACGCTTCCGGAGCAATTTTACGAGATCCTCCCGTGATAGATTAGGTTCGCCTTGCGACTCGACGAACGCAGACGTATCTCGTGATAGATTAGGTTCCTCTTTCGACTCTGCAAATGCGGCCGGGATGACAGGCGACAGCAGCAGCGAGGCTGTCACGGCCGTGGCCAGAAAAGTTTTTGCAAATCGTCTCATATTGCATCTCCTTTCGAAATTAGTGCTTCCCCGTTATTTCTGGTCACGAATTGAATATATGTTCTTATTATTACTCCATGAGGCACAATGATTAATATGAGACAATAAATGACGATTTGAGGGATAGTCGCTCGCTGTATGTAAACGCCGTCACAACGCACAACTTAGTAACAATTTTCAACCTTCAACTTTACGTCGTTATGCAAGACTACTTGATGTCGATTATGAGACCATCAGTTTGTCTTTGTCGTCAATTGTCGCCTCCCATTTTCCCGTGTGGGAGACAGCATCTCAGAAAACCAGCCCATTGCACCACGTTCACGATTTCCGCCTCGATCTCATTGATACCTTTGAGACTGCTGATAACACCTTCTCTCACAGTTGTTCCTGCTTTGCCGATTTCCTCCTCCGGCACCAGGTTGTAAGTTGTTTCTGTTGTGTCGGCTATCTGTTTTTTTACCATATTTATTCCCCCCTCCCCTCAGACGATATCTTCCTCAGATATCTTTTTGCGCAACCACCGTTTCACACCCGCTTTTTCATAGGGTTTTTTCCCCACAATAAAATTCTGAGATATGAACTCTACTTTTCTTCGAGAACCAACTACGCTCTCTGTGCCTTTAGTATACCACGCTCGAAGCCTCTAGGAGATTCGGATAAACCGCTCAACGGATTGGCTGCCTTCACGGTCAATCAGTGTAACACGATACCATGCTCTCCGATCTTGGACACAGCGTGATATTATGTAATACTTACTTACTTCCTCAAGGTTTGTAAATTTTTCATTACTTGCCTATAGATAAACTCTAATCCCATTCAACATCTGTTATATTTAGAACGAGATGTCGTCGATGCATTCCATAATTTTATGGTGAGTAACCGAGCTGGCTGCTGTCATACAGCCAACATTATTCATAAGGTGTTTCCGCAGCCTGAGAAAATTAGTATGCAGCTAATAGATTGCGGCTATAGATTGGTTCGCTTCCAAACTAAAAGGGACATTGCGATGCGTCATTTTTCTAATAATTTTTTTTATTGCCTTAACGAACAATTTTGACAATATGGGAGTCAGCATTGCACATAGCATTCATTGAACAAGGATATCCACTCTAATAAATCTCTGGATTTCTGTAATTGCATTTGTCATTACTTTTTTTGCAGCTTACTCAGGAACTTTAATATCAGGCGTTATCAGCAAACAACTATCCTCTCTGATAGCTATGTTTGTGCTGACCGCAATTGGCTTGTGGATGATAGTAGAACCATGCCTGAAAAAAGACAATGTTTGTCCCGACGAGTCTGTCCCGGAAAACAAGAAAAGTGCCGTTCATGTTTTGCTGAATCCCCAAAATGCTGATATGGATAATTCAAAACACATCGATTTTAGAGAAGCAACTTTCATTGGCATTGCGCTGTCTATAAACAATGTAGGAGGAGTAAGTGCTGGGGTGATCGGGCTGAACTCATTTTGGGTAGGATTTTTGTCTGCGGGGTTCAGTTTTGTTGCCTTTTGGGCAGCGAACTAAGTTGCAAAATACTTTATTGAATGGAATATAGCAAAAAAAACCCGGTTGTAGCGGGACTCTTAATTAACAACCCCGCCGCAAGCGGGCGGGGAATTCAACCCGGAGTGGCGATTAATTGCAATAGGGATAGAACAGATTATTTAATTAGCGTTAGGACTTTGGAAATAGAAAAAGCGAAACGTCGACCATAAACCAAGTCATCACATCGAGAAAAGAGGGATCATTATGTCAGTTACAGAAACCACAAGCGCAACGGAAACAACTCATAGCACCGGGAAAAGGGGTCTGCAGTGAAAGAGGGTGTAATCAACAGTCTCAAGGGGCTCAATGAGATTGAAGCTCAGATTGTCAGCCTTGTCCGAAGTACGGGATCTGTTACGCTTCGAGAAACAGGCTCGATCGCCGGTGAAGCAACCGCCGTTACGAAGGATGTTGTAAAAGGCGCCATCCAAGCCACAGAAGAGGTCGGAACGGGGGCTCATCCTAAGCACTAAAAGCGTGGCAAAAGGAGTTGTGATGGGCGTTAGTGATGTTGGTGAGGATGTAATTTCTGCCACAGACCAAACCTTGAAGAGTGCCGTCAAGGGCGCAGCTGATGTCGCGGCAGATGTGGCCATAGTAGCCCGTCAGGCCGTCGATGGTGTCATCGAGGCCACAGAAGAAATCGGAGGGAATGTGGAAGAAATGGCGAAGGTATCCATCAACGTAGCTATTGATGCTGCAGGTACAATCGGCAACACGGCGGTCAAGGCTGTGAAGGACATGCTAGTCGGCGTCGTTGCCGGTATCAAGGAGATCGCTGATGCTGCCCTGCCGCAGGCAAAAACATCTAATCCGTAGCCGCTAAGCCGGTTTTGAGAAGAGGGGGATGGTACGACGTGGTCCAGGCAATTCATATTGCAGTTAAAGGAAGGGTGCGTTACAAGGTTGAAGGTCTCTATCGGTCGGAATCCCTGAAGCAGGCCATTGAACAAAGTCTTGCCCGGCGTGACGGGATCATCCGTATTTCCGCCAATACGCTGACGGGGACAGTACTGATAGTCTTCGACAGCGGAAATGGCTATCATGCTTCAGCGTTGACCTCCATCCTTGAGCAAGCAATTGCTGCACATCAGTTATCGGTCTCCCAAAGCAAGCTGCCCCTGCCGGCAAGAGCCGACAGTTTAGACGGAGTTCCTGTTCGGAGGCAGAGCAAGAGTGCAGGATTTCCGGACGTCCCGAAGACGTCTCAACAATATCAAACGACCGAAAAAGCCCCGAGTTTGCGCAAAGTACGCTCGCAAGTTATCCACGCTGAGGATCAGCCGGAACAAGCGTGGCATTGCATGAAGCGGAAGGACGTACTGGGCCAGTGGGGAACGTCCGCTTCAGCCGGACTATCCGAAGAATTAGTTCAACAGCGTTTTAAGCAGTATGGTCCCAACATCCTTCCCGAATCGGTACCCCGGTCAGGCTGGAGCATTTTCTTTGATCAGTTCAAAAGTCTCCCCGTTGCTCTCCTTGGCGTCGCGGCAGGCATTTCCGTTGCCACGGGGGGGCTTGCGGATGCGGTGGTGATCCTCGGCGTCGTCATCATCAACGCATCGATTGGCTATACAACGGAGAGACAGACGGAAAAGACCATCCACGGGCTGAAGAACCTTGTGCAGCCTTCGTCAACAGTGGTCCGTGGCGGGGTCATGACGACCATCGATGCCAAGGAGGTTGTGCCCGGCGATCTAATCGCGCTGAGGCCGGGAAGCTATGTAGCAGCGGACGCCCGTCTCATAGAGGCAAAATATCTGAGCATCGATGAGTCTGCGTTGACGGGCGAGAGCATGCCGGTCAGGAAAACCATCGATGAACTGGATGAGCCGGACATCCCCCTTGCCGACCGTACCAACATGGTCTATATGGGTACCCTGGTCACGGGGGGACAGGGCTTTGCCATCGCAGTAGCAACAGCGGGCTTTACCGAAGTCGGGAAGATCCAGACCATGGTGGGAGAGGCGCGACCGCCCGAGACGCCCTTGGAACGGCAGATGGACCACTTGGGGGTCCAGTTGGTTTATGTCACTTGCATCACATGCGGCATTGTGTTCATCGTAGGACTCCTGCGCGGTTACGGTTTTCTCCAGATGCTGAAAAGCTCCATCGCACTTGCCGTAGCTGCTGTGCCCGAGGGGCTACCGACCGTTACGACGACGACTCTCGCGCTGGGCATCAGGCGCATGCGAGATCTGAAAGTGCTCATCCGTCACCTTGACGCCGTCGAAACCCTCGGCTCGGTCGAAACCATCTGTCTTGACAAGACCGGCACCATCACCATGAACAAGATGTCGGTGGTCCAGATGCATGCCGGCATGCGCCGTCTCGATGTTGTCGATGGCAGGATCATGGCAGAGGGAAAAAGCTTAAATCCGTATACGAGCGAGGACCTCCTCCGTCTGCTCCATCTGTCGGTACTCTGTAATGAATCGATGGTATCAGGACAGGAAGGAGACTACGTTGTAGAAGGGTCTTCGACGGAAAACGCCCTTGTAAACCTTGCACTCAGCGCCGGTGTGGATGTCAACTCGCTTCGTGCCCAGCACCCCATCGTGCAACTGACCCACCGATCGGAAGACCGGCATTATATGAGCACCGTACACCGTTCGAATGACCGTCTGTGTCTTATGGCTCTCAAAGGCAGCCCGTCTGAGGTTCTATCACACTGCAAATGGTACGTCAAGGATGGCCGGCAACTGGAGTTGGACGACGAAGCCCGCGCTGTCTTCGAAGCGGAAAATGGACGTATGGCCGGTGAAGCGCTCCGCGTGCTGGCCATATCGTACGCCGTGGCCAGCGGAGACGCCACATGCATTCATGATATCCTACCGCAAGGACTTGTCTGGGTTGGCCTTGTCGGCATGGCGGATGTGGTCAGGAGCGGCGTCAAGGAGCTCATCAGCACGTTCCACCGCGCAGGGATTGATACTGTCATGATCACCGGAGACCAAAGCCCCACGGCCTATGCGATCGGCAAGGAACTCAATCTGAGTAAGGACGAGAAACTAGAGATCCTGGACTCCACCCACCTCTCCCAGCTTGAACCCGACGTCATGAAGGCACTTGCGGGGCGTGTCCACGTCTACGCCCGGGTGAGCCCGGCCAACAAGCTCCAGATTGTTCAGGCGCTCCAGGCAGCAGGAAAGGTTGTTGGCATGACCGGCGACGGAATTAACGACGGGCCGGCGCTCAAGGCGGCCGATATCGGGATTGCCCTGGGACACACGGGGACCGACGTGGCGCGGGAGGTAGCGGACGTGGTCTTGGAAGATGACAACCTCGAGACCATGGTCGTAGCTATCAGCCAGGGGCGGACAATCTACAACAATCTGCGAAAATCGGTCCGATACATGCTTTCGAAGAACGCAAGCGAGATCATGATCATGTTCACCGCTCTTGCTGCCGGCATGGGACAGCCATTTAACGTCATGCAGCTTCTCTGGATTAACATTATCCAAGACATCTTCCCCGGCCTTGCCCTTGCCCAGGAACCGACTGAGCCGGATGTACTCCTGCGGCCTCCCCGCAATCCCGAGGAACCGCTCATCAGAACGGCAGACTTCAAAAGGCTCCTCTTCGAGTCTTCTACCATCTCGGCGGGGACGCTGGCGGCGTACAGCTACGGTGTCCTGAGATACGGGCAAGGACCCCAGGCCAGTACGATGGCCTTCACAAACTTTGTCACGGCGGGGCTCCTGCACGCCATCAGCCACCGTTCCGAGACCCACAGCATCTTTGACGCTGAGCGGCTTGCACCGAACAAATATCTCACAATCGCCCTGACAGCCTCGCTGGGGGTGCAATCGCTTACCTTAATCGTCCCGGGCCTCGGGAGCTTCCTTGGGATGAGCCCACTTAACCCATTCGATTTGACAATTTCGATCGGGACTGCTGTTGCTCCGCTGCTTATCAACGAAGCGACAAAAAAGATAGTTGCTCCAGCATTTATACTGAATGGCAATTCAACGGTTTCGAATCCTGTATTAAACGGCAAGCAAGTTGCTGTAGCTACCTGAATAGGCATAGTACATGGGGAGGGCTTGATGAAAAAAGATTTCATGTTTACCTCGGAATCGGTGACGGAAGGCCATCCTGACAAGCTGTGCGACGTTATCAGCGATGCCATCGTGGATCACTTCCTTCAGGAAGATCCGTTTGCGAACATTATCGCCGAATGCGCGGTTGCAACGGCCATTGTATTCATCGCGGCGCGATTTTCCTCACCGATCAAGGCCGACTTCGCGAACATCGCCCGCCAGGTCATCGATATGATCGGCTACGATCAAAAAACGTTCAATTCCAAAACCTGCAGCATCATAACGAGCCTTAAGGAGTTTCCCGATGGAGTTCGGAGAGTTATCGATGAGCGAACGATGACGGAGGACGAGCTCGAACAGGTCCTCGTGCGGGACCAAGTCACGGTCTTCGGATTTGCCTGCAATCAGACATCGGTACTTATGCCACTCCCCATATGGCTTGCGCACCGGCTAGCCCGAAGGCTGACGGCGGTAAGGCTCCAGAAAATTCTGCCCTATCTCGCACCAGACGGGAAAACGCAGGTGGGCGTGGAATACCGGAACGGCAGCCCCTCCCGCATTCACAGCATTACGGTCATTGCAAGCCAGGAACGCTCACCGGAAAAAGGCGGACCAAACGGGAAAAGACTCACA
>Ga0335081_10002529_pt1 | contig 28784 bp, 22 predicted proteins | sample Lox_Sample_35_FD_206713 | JGI IMG/M metagenome (GOLD analysis project Ga0335081, IMG submission 206713) | Soil microbial communities from Loxahatchee National Wildlife Refuge, Florida, United States - Lox_Sample_3.5 | ecosystem: Environmental > Terrestrial > Soil > Wetlands | place: USA...
TCGAAATTCTGCGGCGAGAGGTCGGGGGGCGGCGGGTACACCCAGGCGCCGCAGGGATCGTTCCGGCCCAGAATCGCCTCGGCGTAATAAACGTCGCCGATGGCGCCCTGCGCTACCAGTTCCCTGGCTTTGGCAACCCCGATCGAGCTGCGGCGCTGGCTGCCGATCTGCACGATGCGGTCGTGCCGGCGGGCGGCGTCGATAATCTCGAAACCCTCCTCCACCTTGTGGGTCATCGGCTTCTCGCAGTACACGTCCTTGCCGGCCGCGCAGCCGTCCACGATGATCTGCTTGTGCCAGTGGTCGGGCACCGCCACCACGATGCAGTCGATGTCTTTGTTGTCGAGCAGGTCTTGGTAGCGGCGCGTGGCGGGCACCGTCTTGCCGGTGGCGCCGCCGATGATCTCGTTGGCCAGCGTGTGGCGGCCGTCGTAAAGGTCGCAGGCGGCCACGCATTCGACGCCCGGAATGCCGATGGAGGTGGAGAGCACGCCGGTGCCCTCCATGCCGATGCCGACCATGCCGAAGCGGACGGTGTCGCTCGGCGGTACGGAGCGCGGCGCGGCGGACGGCATGCGCGCTTCCAGCAGAAACGGCGGCGCAGCTAGGGTCACACCGGCGCCGGCGGAAGTGCGGATAAAGTCGCGGCGGGAAATACGATTACGGTTTATCAAAGGGCACCTCGTCGGAAGATTGGGCGATGCAGCAAACGCTCTATGCTAGTACCGCGGTCGGCTTAGAGCAAGGACGATTAGCATCTCGGGAAGGCAAGATGTAGCGGGGCTGCGGCGACGCCATCAGTTGTGGTCCCGATAGAAGCTCTCACGTGTTACAGCTTGGGGCGGAAGATATGGGAAGCCCTCCGAGCCCTCGGCCAGAGCATCGAGCTCGGCGTCGAATTGCTGAAGCCTTAGCGTCTCGCCACCGCGCGGGGCTGCGGCAGAATGTGAGAGGAGCTCTTGCAAGTAGGCGTCGAGCGGCAGGCCTCGAGCCTGGGCTTGGGACCTCAGGCCGGCCACAATCTCAGGCGACAGATTCAGAGTGATAGACATCGGATCAGCCTTTTTCCGAATCGTTCCGTTTCAGTCTAACTCCATCCGTTTTCGCCTGTCGATATGCCCTGGCGACTCCGAGGGCGTCAACGGGACCCCGCCCGTCGCCGCGGGTCTACTTTTTCGCGTGCGGTTTGAGGGCGGATTTCAGCACCTTCCTCGCCTCGGCGGCGATCAGGTCGCCCATTTTGGAGGTGCTCACCGGGCGCTGGCGGCCGGGAATCTCCGCCGTGCGCGCGCCGCGCTTCAGGACCTTCTCGATGGCGGTCTCGACGGCTCGGGCTTCGGTCTCGAGGCGGAAGGAATAGCGCAGCATCATGGCCGCGCTGGCGATGGCGGCCACCGGGTTGGCGCGATTGCGCCCGGCAATGTCGGGCGCCGAGCCGTGCACGGGCTCGTAGAGCGCGTATTGCTCGCCCAGGCTGGCGGAGGGCAGAAACCCGATGGAGCCGGTGAGCACGGCCGATTCGTCGCTCAGAATGTCGCCGAACATGTTGTTGGTGAGGATCACGTCGAACGAGGTAGGCCGCTCGATGAGCGCCATCGCGCAACTATCCACGTAGAGGTGGCTGAGCTCCACCTCGGGATAGGTGCGCGCTACGCGCTCCACCACCTCGCGCCACAGGCGGGAGCTTTCGAGCACGTTGGCCTTGTCCACCGAGGTCAGCTTCCTGCGGCGGTCGCGGGCGAGCTGGAAGGCGCGATGCGCCACGCGCTCCACTTCGTGCTCGCGATAGATTTCGGTGTTCACGCCCATGCGCTCGCCGTCTTTGGTGAAAATGCCGCGCGGATTGCCGAAGTAGATGCCGCCGCAGAGCTCGCGCACGATCACCAGGTCCGTGCCGCGCACGCGGTCGGGCTTGAGCGCGGAGTAGGGCAGCATGCTGTCGAGCACGCGCGCCGGGCGCAGGTTCACAAAAAGGCCAAGCCTTTGGCGGATTTGCAGCAGGCCCTGCTCGGGCCGCGCCTCGGGCCGCTTCGAGTCCCACTGCGGGCCCCCCACGGCGCCCAGGATGATGGCCTGCGAGTTGTTGCAAAGGGCGATGCTCTCGGCCGGCAAGGGCACGGCGGTGGCATCGATGGCGGCGCCGCCGATGAGTCCGGTCTGGAAGCGGAAGACGGGCCCCCCCACCTCGCCGAGCGCTCCAAGTACTTTGACCGCCTCGGCAACCACCTCGGGACCGACGCCATCGCCCGGGAGAAGCGCCACTCGATAAGGCTGCTGCATATGTTGCCATTATAGTAATCCAGACGGGCTGAAAAGTCAAGCCTTTTGTTGGGCTTAGCGAGCGTGCTGAGCGCAGCTCCGGCCCGGCGCCTGAGTTCGATTCAGGTGCAATTGTTTCAACGGCTTACGGGGAAGATGAGTTGCCGGCGGGAGGCCATTCTGGAGGCAATGCGCTGAAACAAATCGACTTACGACCAGCCCCTGCCCGGCGGCGCGTCATCGAAGGGCAGGCTGAGGCAACGGAGCGCCGCCCTGGGCCGAAGCCCCAAAGGCGGCCTCCTTGCGAATGTGCTCACCGGCGCACTTGTTAGCCGCCTGCAAATAGGCGCGTGCCGCTGCCACCGCCCATTGCGGCGCAACCGCTCGGCCTGTGAACTCGCACCCGGCCATCACCAGCTGCAGCGCCACTTCGGTGCGGCGCTCGCCTGCCACACCCGAGCTTCGAGACGAGAACTCCACCAGCTTCCCGTTCATTCCGGTCGCAAGGTCGAGGGCGCGGAACACCGCTTCTTCAGCAGCGCCGGCCGTGGCTGAAGCCTTGAGGATCTCGCCCTCGCGCTCGAGCTCGACCGAAGCCGAAGACGGGCCGTCGTGCGCGGTACGGGCCTCCACGGAGCGCAGGTTGAAGGCCTGCGGCAGGCCTTCGAAGCCGCGGCTGGCGATCTCAAGCAAGTCTTCGTCGTAAATGCGCTTCTTGCGGTCGGCCAGCCGGCAGAACGCCTCGTAGGCCTGGTCGAGCTCCGGCTTGGAGAGCGTATAGCCCAGATCTTCAAACCGCTTGGCCAGCGCGTGGCGTCCCGAATGCTTCCCGAGCACGATGGCGGTGCAGGCCACACCCACCGAGGCGGGTGTCATGATCTCGTAGGTGAGAGCGTTCTTCAGCATTCCGTCCTGGTGAATGCCGGCTTCGTGCGCGAAGGCGTTGCGGCCCACGATGGCCTTGTTGGGCTGCACGGCCACGCCCGTGAGGCGCGTCAGCAGGCGGCTCGCGGGGTAGAGCTGCTCGGTGCGGATGCCGGTGTCGAACCCCAGGTCCGCCTTGCGCAGGTGCAGCGCCATCACCACTTCTTCGAGGGCGGCATTGCCGGCGCGCTCCCCGATGCCGTTGATGGTGCACTCCACCTGGCGCGCTCCGCCTTGAATGCCCGCCAGGGTGTTGGCCATGGCCAGGCCCAGGTCATTGTGGGTGTGCGTGCTCAGCACCACTTTTTCCATGCCGGGCACGCGTTCGCGCACGTCGCGGAACATCTGCTCGTATTCAGGGCCCAGGCAGTAGCCCACGGTGTCGGGCAGGTTGAGAACGGTGGCGCCCGCCTCCACGGCGGCGTGGCACACCTCGATCAGGTAACTGCGGTCGGTGCGGCCCGCGTCCTCCGGGGAGAATTCCACGTCCGGCGTGAGCGACGCCGCCTGGGCCACCGAATCTGCAATCTGCCGAAGAGCTTCGGCGCGCGTCTTGTGCAGCTTGTGTTCCAGGTGAATGTCGGAGGTGGCCAGAAACGTGTGCAGGCGCGGGCGGGCGGCGTGGCGCACGGCATCCCAGGCCCGCCGGATGTCCTTCTCGTTGGCGCGCGCGAGCGCCGCGATCACGGGCCCCCGAATCTCGCCGGCGATTGCGCGCACAGCTTCGAAGTCGCCTTCCGACGCTATCGGAAAACCGGCCTCAATGATGTCCGCGCCCAGGCTTTCGAGTTGGCGGGCCATTTCCAGCTTTTCGTCGAGGTGCAGGCTGCAGCCTGGCGACTGCTCGCCGTCGCGCAGCGTGGTGTCGAATATCTGGATGCGCTCTCCCATGGCTCCTCCGCGTCGAGGTGTCGTGTGCCGGCACTCCGCGTCCGGAAAACGGATAGGTGAACTATCCTACCGACCGATCGGTAGGTAAGTCAAGCGCAAATTACAGCCGTCGGTCTTCTTCCGGGTGGTCGACCGCGCGCGTTGGGCCAAATGGCGATCAAGACTCGATTTGTGCGTCTTTGCATGCCGACAGTCGCGGCCATAATTCTCTGGGTTCGCGCTATCTTGCTGCCCTCAAACAACTTAGATTACTTCTCCACAGGCTTTCTCACTTTTCTCATCCAGCTTTGTGCAGTTTTTACAAACGCTTGATTCTAAAGCACATTCCAGCTTCGGCAAAACCATGTTTTTATGTATCTGATTGATTCTAAGGCACATTCCAGCTCTGGCGGAGGATGTTTTTTCGGCGTGTTTTCGCACTCTTTCAACAATATAGGCCTACTTTGATAGGCTAGACTACGCGCCGGGAGCAGGCTCAGCGCGCAGCCCGCTTTACGCCCTAAGGCCCGGCGCAACCGTTTTCCAGGGCCGCCCGTCGAGAGGTCTGGAAGGGCGGGAGTGAGTTCGGGCGAACGGCAAAACGGCCTAAGAGCCTTCCCGATCCGGCGCAGGTCATGCTCGGCCTCAATAACGACAGAGTTGATGATCTATGGGTAATATACCGCTGCAACAAACGGCTTGTCAAGCAATTTCGGTGGGTTCCTTCCTGCAGTGCCGCTCGGAACGTGCCCTGCCGCTGGCCCGGAGGCGCTCGCCTCACCGTTTCGCCAGACTCCCCTCACTTGAGGCGCGGCCGCTGCCCCGCTCATTTCAGGTCAGACACCGTCAAGGCGCGGAATCCGCCAACGAGCGGGAAGCTGTTGGGCGCGCGGCACACCACCGCGCCGCCCTGCACCCTCGCCTTTCCCTCAACCGCGCGCACGAATTCGAGATTCACGGCGTCACTTGCGGAGGGCAGTTCGGACCACTTCGCTTCGAAGAGCTCCAACCGGCCGCCAGCATCCACCACGAAGTCCACCTCGCGCGTTTTGTCGCGCCAGAAAAAAAGGCTGCCCTGGCGTCCAGCCCGGCGTTCGCGGCCGCGCAATTGAGCAAAAACGAACGTTTCCCAGATCGCGCCCGCCGCCGGCGATTGGCGAAGGGCGTCTTCCGAACGGACATTCAATAAAGCGCAGAGCAGCCCGGTGTCGGCCAGGTAGAGTTTTGGGCTTTTGACAATCGACTTCGTGCGGTTGGTGAACCACGGCTCGAGCAGCACAATTTGCCCGGAGGCCTCCAGGGTTGACAGCCAACGGTTGGCGGTGGAGGGGGCGATTCCGACGTCGCGCGCCAGGTCCGCCTTGTTCAGCAGGTTGGCAGAGCGCAGGGCGCAGGCGCGCAGGAAGCGTTCGAAATCGCGCAGATTGCCGACGTTGGCCAAGGACCGTACATCGCGTTCGAGGTAAGTGGCCAGGTACGAGTTGTAGAAGGCCGCGGAATCGATGTCCGGGTTGGCGTGGAGCTCGGGAAAGCCGCCGCGAACGATGGCCGTTTCGAGCGGGGTTTGCGGCAGGGCGGCTTGAATCTCGGCCCACGTCAGCGTTTCCAGTTCCACAACGTCCGCCCGGCCGGCCAGCGATTCGGAGACGTTCTTCATCAGGGTGAACTTCTGAGATCCCGTCAGCAGGAACTGTCCGTGGCGCGCGCGCCGGGCATCGACGGCCGCCTTCAGATGCCGGAATAGGCCGGGGGCGTACTGGACCTCGTCCACGATCAGGGGCAACGGGTGCCGGTGCAGGAAATCACGAGGTTCCTTCTCGGCCTGCTCTGCCTCGGTGGGCAGATCTAGTGAAACGAACCCGTGATTCGGGAACAGCCGCAACAAGGTGGAGGTTTTTCCCGTCTGGCGGGCCCCGGTGAGCACAACCACCGGCCGGGTGCTGGCGGATCGCCGGAGGCGCGGTTCGAAATCGCGCAGAATCCACATGCGTATAATATGCGATGCCATCGCATATTTTGCAAGGGGCCGTTCTTGACAGGCGACGGGACGGTCACTTCGAACTCGCGGGGGCGCGCTCGGAACGCGCCCCTGGCGTTGGTGAGGGGTGATGCGCTTGCGGCACCGAGTCAAGCGCGCCTTGGGGCGGCACGTTGACCCGGCTGCGCGCTGGCGGCTACTGAGGCGGAGGCGGCGGAGGAGTGCCGGCGGCGCCGGGGGCGCCCTGCTGGCCCCTCATCCCACCCCGGCCACGGCCCTGCCGCTGCTGCATCTCCTCAAACTTCTGCTTCTGCTCGTCGGTAAGCACGGCGCTGACCTTGGTGTGGAAGTCCTGCATCATGCTGTGCATCTTGGCGCGCCGGTCCTCCTGCGAGAGCGAGGTGTCAGCCCGGAGGCTTTCCATCTGCTTCTGGCGGTCTTCAAGCATCGGCTTGATCTGGCTCTTCTGGTCTTCGGTGAGGTTGAGCCGCTCGCTCATGCGCTGGAGTTGCTCGTCGGGGGTCATGCGGGGGCCGCCGCCCATGCGTCCCCTGGGGCCAACCTGGCCGGCCTGGGCCGGGGGTGGCGGGTTTCCCTGCGGAGTGTCCTGGGCTGCAGCGAGGCCGCAGGCCAGTCCGAACACGAGGATTGCACTGGCTGCTGTCGATAGAAAACGTTTTTGCACGATCATTCTCCTGGGCAGAAATACTGCCATCCATTGGGACGAGTGGACGCGGGCGGAGGTTTCATCGGGCGACGAAGCAGCCGCGCCCGCCGTAAAAACTGGCAACGCGAAATCGGCGAGGAGCTCGACCGTGCGGCCGGCCGCCTTCCGGGCCGCGATGGGGAGACACATTCTCGGTAAGAACCGGCCTAAGAACATCCGCCCGATGCGCGCGGCCCGCGCGGGCGCGCCCCTTGTTTCTCCCCGCGCATTCAACGGGCGGTCTTCTGACCGGCGGCGCCGAGGCCGCTGGAGCTGAGAACGCGCACGTAGTTGGCGCGCTCGAAGGCGGAGGGGTCAAACAGCGATCGAATCGCCATACTGCCGCGAATCCGTCCAATCGACTCGTACCGGTGCTTGTCCATCCACTCTTTCAGGTCGGCCAGCACCTTCGCGAAATGGCCCACGCCGTGCTTTAAAAGCGCGGAGGTCATCATGGTGACGTTGGCGCCGGCCGCCACCGCTTTGAGAACGTCCTCGGCGGTATGGATTCCCCCGGTAACGGCCAGGTAAGCGCGCACGTGGCCGGACAGCATCGCGACCCAGTGCAGGCGAAGCAAGAGCTCCTGCGGGTTGCTCAAGGCCACAGCGGGCATCGTCTCCAGCCGCTCCAGGTCGAAGTCGGGCTGATAAAACCGGTTGAACAGCACCAGGCCGTCCGCGCCCGCCAGGTGCAGGCGCCGCGCGAAATTCGGCAGAGCGCTGAACTGAGAATTGAGCTTTACCGCCAAGGGGATGCAGAGGGTGGACTTTACCCGTTTTACGAGATCGCAGTACATCGTCTCCACCTGGGCTGAGGTAACCTCGGCGTCCGCCAGCAGGTAGTAGGTGTTGAGTTCGACGGCGTCGGCCCCGGCTTCCTCGGTTCGCGCGGCGTACCCTGTCCAGGCGCCGAGGGATACGCCGTTGAGGCTGGCGATGATGGGGATTTGCACGGCAGCCTTGGCCTTTCGAATTTGTTCGAGGTAGCCCTCCGGACCCTGATTGTAAGAGGTGACTTCGGGCATATAGATTCCGGCGAGGACTGAAGCGTTGGAGAGAGCATCCCGAAGACTGTTGGGGCTTGCCTCCTGCGCCTGGGCGCCGGGATCATTCACGATCTGCTCCTCGAAGAGCGAGTGCATGACGATGGCTGCCGCGCCGGCGTCCTCCATGCGGCGGATGTTGTCGAGCTCCCGGGTCAGGGGCGACGACGACGCCAACAGAGGGCTCTTGAGCTTCAAGCCCAGATAAGTTGTGCCCAGATCGACCATCCCTCATCCTCCTCCATCGCGCGCTTGCTGTGGGTCCCCCATTGAGGCCGGCGGACTCGCGGCTGCCTGCGGCCGATGTGGCTGTTACCCGGGCATCGCGTCGCCCACAGCGGCCCAGCCGCGCGCCCGCTCCACGGCGCGCTGCCAGCCGGCAAAAAGCGCCTGGCGGCGGTCGGCGGCCATGGCCGGCTCGAAGCGGGCGCCGATCCGAAGCTGGTGATCGAGCTCAGCCTCGTTTTTCCAGAAACCCACCGCGAGTCCCGCCAGATAGGCGGCCCCCACAGCGGTGGTCTCCGTGGTAGCCGGGCGCTCAACCGGCACACCCAGGATGTCGGCCTGAAACTGGCACAGGAAGTCGTTGCGGGCGGCGCCGCCGTCCACGCGCAGCACCTGGGGGTGGATGCCGGAGTCCGCCGCCATGCCGTCCACCACCGACCGCGTCTGATAGGCCATGGCTTCCAGCGCCGCCCGTACCAGATGATGGCGGTTGGCGCCGCGCGTGAGGCCCACGATGGTGCCGCGCGCGTAAGCGTCCCAATAGGGCGCGCCCAGGCCCACGAAGGCGGGCACAAAATACACGCCGGCCGTGTCGGGCACGGCCCGCGCCAAGGCCTCGGTTTCCTCGCTGCTGCCGATCAGCTTGAGCTCGTCGCGAAGCCACTGGACGGCGGCGCCAGCCACGAAAACGCTGCCTTCGAGGGCGTAGATCGCGGGACTCCGGTGGCCGCCGAGTTGCCAGGCAATGGTCGAGACCAGGCCCGATTTTGAATTCGGCGCCTCGCTCCCGGTGTTCATCAACAGAAAGCATCCGGTGCCGTAGGTGTTCTTGACGCTGCCGGCGAGAAAGCATTGATGTCCGAAGAGTGAGGCCTGCTGGTCGCCCGCCATGCCCGCGATGGGGATCGGCCCGGCGGCGGGGCTGAGCAGGCGGGTGTCGCCCACGACTTCACTCGACGAGCGCACCTCGGGGAGCAGGGAGGAGGGGACGCGAAAATAGGCCAGAATCTCCTCGTCCCACTTCAAGGTATGGATGTTGAAGAGCAGCGTGCGCGAGGCATTGCTGACATCCGTCGCGTGCACGCGCCCGCCCGTGAGATTCCAGAGCAGCCAGGTATCGATGGTGCCGCAGGCGAGTTCGCCTCGCTCGGCGCGTTCGCGGGCGCCGGGAACGTGGTCGAGCAGCCAGGCGATCTTGGTGCCGGAGAAGTAGGCGTCCGTCACCAGGCCGGTGCGCTCGCGCAGCACGCGGTCAAAGCCCTCGCGTCGGATGCGATCGCACATCGCCGCCGTACGCCGGCACTGCCAGACGATGGCGCGATAAAGAGGCTGCGAGGTGCGGCGGTCCCACAGCACCACGGTCTCGCGCTGATTGGTAATGCCGGCCGCCGCCACCTCGGCAGGCGGCACTCCGGCCAGCGCGCGCCCGGCCACCCGAAGCTGCGAAGCCCAGATTTCCCGGGCGTCGTGCTCCACCCAGCCCGGCTGAGGGTAGTACTGAGGGAACTCTTCAGCGGCCGCGGCGTGCACCCTGCCGTCCCGGTCAAACAGAATCGCGCGCGAACTGGTGGTGCCCTGGTCGAGAGCAAGAACGTAAGCCGGCATGAATCTCTCCCGGTAAGAAAGACCAGCAAGAAGCTTCGCCGGGGAGCATACCATAAGGACGGGCATGCGTGGCGCCGCGCAATTGAACGCCCCCGGTGCGGCGTGCTAACCTCGGTTGGGCGCCCGTTTCTGGCGCGCAAACCTATTTTGCACGTCCGGCATCCTAAGCCTGAACCGGCAGAGGCGAAGGCTGGGAGCGGCGGCGCCCGAGCGGATGCCCTGCGAGTAGCATCCCCGGGGCGCTTCGATGAGGAGGAGCCATGGCAGCAGAACAGAGACATCCCGGCAACGCGGTATTTGGCTTGGGCAATGCGCCGGCCGGCACACCCGGGCCGCCGGCAGCGGGCGGCGGTTACGTGCCCCTGCCGGCCGTCGCGCCCGGCCCGTCGCGGAATCCGTTTCTTATTATCTTGGTGGTGGCGCTCGCGCTGCTGGCGGGCGTGAATCTCTACCTGGTGCTGGCCCTCAAGCAGGTTTATGAGCAGAGTTCGAGCAAGCAGGCTGACGAGCTCAACCTGCTCACCCGGCGGCTGGATTCGAGTGACGAGCGCTACGCCCAATTGAGGGCCCAGTTTGAGGTGACGTCCGAGAAGCTTGGCATGACGCAGCAGGAACTCGGCCGCGCGCGCGCCCTGGCCGCCAATATCCAGCAGCAGCAGAAGCAGGCCGTGCAGCAGTTGAACCAGGCCATCGCCCAGAAGGCCAGCGCCGAACAGGTGAATCAGGTGCAGGCAGACGCCAACACGAAGATCGGCGGGCTCTCGAACGACATCAGCGGGCTCAACAAGAAGCTCGGCGACACCAACGACGCCCTGACAGGCGCCAAGGGCGAGCTCTCGGGCGCCATCGCCCGCACTCACGACGAGCTGGTGGCCCTGGCGCACCGCACCGACCGCGATTACTTCGAATTCAACCTCAACCGCGGCGCCCAGCAGAAGGTGGGCAATCTTCAGGCCAGGCTCGAAAAGACCAATACCAAGAAAAACGTCTACACCCTGGACCTCTTTTTCGACGACAAGCGCACGGTGCGCAAGGACCAGGCCCTGGACTCGCCGGTGTTTTTCTACATGCAGGGCGCCTCGAGCGCGCTCGAGCTGGTGGTGAATAAGCTCGACAAACAGTCGGTGAGCGGTTATGTGAGCACTCCCAAGGGTTTCTTCCCCAACACCGCCAGCGTGCTCCAGGCGCGCCCGGGAAGCTAGCGCGCTACGGTGGAGTGAGGCGCGCCCCAGGGAGGCCGGGCCCGTGAAGTGGCTCCTGAAGTCTGACCCCGAAACCTATTCCTTCGCCCATCTCGAGCGAGACGGCCGGACGCGCTGGGACGGCGTCGCGAATAATCTTGCGCTCAAGCACCTCCGCAGCTTCCGGCCGGGCGACGCCGTGCTGATCTACCACACCGGCGCCGAGCGTGCACTGGTGGGCACGGCGGAAGCGGTGAGCGGCCCTTACCAGGACCCCAAGCAGAAAGATGCCCGCCTGGTGGTGGTCGATCTGAAGGCCGGCCCGCGTCTGGCCCGGCCCGTTCCCCTGGACGAGATCAAGCGGCAGCCCGCCCTCAAGAACTTCGACCTGGTGCGAATGTCGCGGCTCTCGGTGATGCCGGTGAGCGAAGCGCATTGGAGGCTACTCATGAGTATGGCCAAGGCCTGAAGCACCCCAATCACCATCGAACCGAAGCCGTCCGCGACTGCACCCCGTATGAACCCAGTGACAGCCCGCAGCCTCGAAGCGCTCGAGCGGCGCGTGATCGCCTGTACGCAGTGTGCGCGCCTCGTGCGTTACTGCCGGCAGGTGGCGCGCGAAAAGCGCCGCATGTACCGCGAGGCGAAATACTGGGGAAAGCCGCTCCCCGGCTTTGGCGACCCCCAGGCGGAATTGTTGCTGGTGGGCCTGGCGCCGGCGGCGCACGGCGGGAACCGGACCGGGCGCATGTTCACCGGCGACCGCTCCGGCGACTTTCTCTATCGCGCCCTGTATGAAGCCGGCTGGGCCAACCAGCCCACATCGCGCGCGCGCGGCGACGGCCTGGAGCTTCGCGGCTGCTTCATCACCGCAGCGGTGCGGTGCGTTCCGCCGGGCAACAAGCCTCTGCCGGCCGAGATTCTGACCTGCCGGCAGTGGCTCGAAGGCGAGCTTAAACTCCTCAAGCGGGTGCGCGCGGTGCTGGCTCTCGGCCGCATCGGCTTCGACGCATACCTCGCCACCGTCCGCCGGCCCGGCACCTTTCCGCCGCGCGGGTTTTTTCGCTTCGCGCACGGCGCCAGTTTCGCACTGCCGGACGGCCTGCCGCGCCTCTTTGCCTCCTACCATCCCAGCCAGCAAAACACGCAGACCGGCCGCCTGACGCCTGAAATGATGGCGGACGTGCTGGCCGATGTGCGCCGGTTCCTGGGGCAAGCCTAGCCGCGCGCTCATCCCGCATTTCGGCTTGAAGTCGCTGGAATTGGCGGTATCATGGCGGCAACGCTTCCCGGGAGGGAGGCGACGATGACAACCACGCCAGAGGTGTTGTCCACCGTAGCGCTGGCAGCTCAGCAGCCGGGCATGCGACCTCGCGACGATGTCAGCGAGCCCGGTTGGAGGTTCTGGGAGCTGCGCAACCTCAACCTCCACCGTGTGGTCGGGCTCGCTGGCGAGTACCGGCAGTTCGCTGACGCTCGCGATCTCGAAGCGGAGATCCGGGGAGTCCTCACGCGCAACTTCAAGCGTGCATGGTGGCGAGGGATCGCCTACGGGGTCGTGGCGGAAGTCTCGGCCATCTCCGTGCGTACCGACGACCTGAAGTTACTGGTCGATGTTCGCGAGAACGACAAGGGTACCCTGCAGTGGGTCACGCTGGTGGCCAGCCATGCCCGGGCCGCTCTCGGTGTGCACACTTGGGTTGAAGGCTACCTAAGTCCCGTGTACCGCGAGATACTTCAGGCGCTGTCGGCGAAGGGGTATCAGGTCGCAAGCGTCAAGAGGGATAAAGACGGTCTGATGAAGTTCCTCACCGCAGTTGCTGACGTGGACGTCGCCATTGAGAGCTTGGGTACCAGGAGGACGTTGTTTCCTGAGTTCCGCGAACCCTCTACTCCCGCAAAAGCCCGCGACAGCCAGGACCCCTCCTCGACAGGCCCAAAACGGAGGTGACGATCCGCCTTGCCATTCCGTTGGCCTGGCCCCGGGACCGGCGCGTGCCATTGTAACTGCCGTAAACAGCCCGTTCCTCCAGCAAGCTGATCCGGGTCAAAGAAGAACCGGGGCATTCCGCCCTCGCGGACCCGTCTTTCCTGCGGACAGCCCAAATGCTACCATGCAACCTCCACCATCCCGAATGGAGGAGAATCCGTGATATCTCAACAAAACGTCTCGGCCACCACGGCCATGGGTGCGACGCTCGTTGCCGGCGGGGGCGCGACATTTCGCGTTTGGGCTCCTCGCGCCACATCGGTCTATCTCAACGGCGTGTTCGGCGGGTCACCATTCAATGGACAAACGGATGAGTTACTGATGGCGAAAGATAGCGGCGGCTATTGGACGGGCTTCGTTGCGGCCGCGAAGGAAGGTGACCTCTATCGATTCTGGGTGAATGGTCCGGGCTCGAATGGTTTCAAGCGCGACCCGTACGCCCGCGAACTGGCACAGGACTCCCCATTTCCGAATTGTAGCTCCATCATTCGATCGGCCACGGCGTACCCATGGCATGACGCAGAATTCGTAACACCCGACTTCACCAACATGATCGTCTATCAGTTGCACGTCGGAACCTATGCCATCGACAAGCCTCGCGTCCCCTCCACTTTTCTAGACGTGATCGGGAAGATTCCGTACCTGGCTGACCTGGGTGTCAACGTGTTGCAACCGCTGCCGGTGGACGAAGTCGAGACCGATCCTTCCATGGGTTACAACGGCGCCGATCTGTTTTCACCTGATTTTCCGTACGTCGTGAACGATGCGAATGAGCTGGCGGATTATCTGAACACCATCAACCGTATGCTCGCCCGGAAGGGCCAGGCGCCCCTGGCGGCCCGCGACATCCGCTCCGGGCACGCTCAGCTCAAGGCTTTCGTCGATGTCTGCCATCTGTATGGCATCGCCGTCCTATTCGATGTCGTCTACAACCACGCAGGTGGATTTGCGGTGAACGGCATGGGCGACGATGAGTGCCTCTATTATTTCGATCGCGTGAAAAACGTCGGCAACAATAATGACAGCCTCTATTTCACCGATCAGGACCGGGGCACGGGAGGATTGTCCTTCGCGCTCTGGAACAACGACGTTCGCCAGTTTCTGATCAACAACGCCACATATTACATCGACGAGTTTCACGTGGACGGATTCCGTTACGACGAGATCAGCTCCCTGCTCTCGATGAATCGCGAGTCGGGCTGGAACTTCTGCCGGGACCTCACCGGAACGCTGAGATTCATCAAGCCGCGGCTTCTGCAAAACGCCGAATATTGGCCGTTCGAGTTCGGCGATTATCCGCGGTCGACCCAGTCCATCCTCAGCCCGGTTGCGGACGGCGGAGCCGGTTTCGACGTCGTGCAGCACGATAGCCTGCGCGGCGCGGTGCGGGGCGCGGTCAAGTCGGCGTCAGGGGGTCAGAGCGCAAGGCCTGACTTCGATAGCATCGCGGGGCATCTTTATCCGCCCGGATTAGCTCACGGATGGCAAGCAGTTACCTGCGTCGAAAATCATGACATTGTGGCGGTTGGAAGGGAGGACCGACTGCCGGCGCTGGCAGACTCGTCCAATCACCGCTCCTGGTACGCAACCAGCCGCTCGCGCTTTGCCACGGGTATCTTGCTGACCGCGCCGGGCATCCCGCAGTTGTTCATGGGGCAAGAGTTTCTCGAAGATAAACAGTGGAGCTGGGACGCAGCATCAAATGACCTGCTCTCGTGGAGGGGGCTGAATACCGGCTCTGACAAAAGGATGGTAGACCACCACCGCTTCACGCGGGACTTGATCCGCCTTCGCTGGAACCACCCCGCGCTTCGTGGCGACCATGTAAACCCGTTCCATGTGCACAACGAGAACCGGGTGATCGCCTTTCACCGTTGGCTCGACTCAGGCGACGATGTCATTGTAGCTGCGACCCTGTCCGACACGACTTGGTATAACTACGCGATCGGGTTCCCCTATCCGGGCCATTGGACCGAGGTCTTCAACAGCGACGTTTATGAGAACTGGGTCAATCCGTCCGTCGCCGGCAACGGGGGCGGCACCGTCGTATCGGGTCCCCCGATGCACGGATTCGAAGCGTCGGCCAACATCGTCGTTCCAGCCAACGGCTTTGTGGTCTTCGCGCGCGGCTGATCTGAGGTGGGGCATCAGGCTTCGAGGCAGAGCGGAATCAGCAGAGTGCGTATACTTGTCGATAAACAGCCTTTACCACCAGGAATCCGCCTGGCGCGGTTCAACCGGCGTTCGCCCCCCGAAGCCCGCTCCTCGTCACGTGGCCGAGTGGCGTCGAGGCCTTTTCAAATCGACCCTCAAGCGAAGTCCGAGGCCGGAAACCATCCGTGTTTCCGAAAAGCGTGCTCGTCTTAGCCTGAACAAGGGCCGTTCTTGGACAAAATCTTCCGGATATTGGACACTCTTGATGTTTCCAGGAACTTGGCACGTGGTAAAGGTGCGTGGCAGGGCTTTCGGCCGTCAGCGGTCAGCGATCAGCCCTGAGCCATCAGCTTTCAGTTTTCAGCGGTTGCCGACTGCCGACCGCTGACATCTGATTGCCGATCGCTCACGCCCGGCTGAGCGCGGCGGAAGGCCGGGAGAAGCCTCGGCTCAGAAGTTCTCCAGGATGTCCGTCACCAGGGTGCGCGCGAAGTCGGCTGCCAGGCGATTCAGGGCCGGACCTTCCTCCTCGAAGATCTGCGCATTGGACTGGCTGATCTCGTACTCCTCGCGAAAGACGTAACGGGAATTCGAAAAGAGGACTTTGTGCGTGTGGCGGTCAACGAGGCGGACGTCTGCGGTCACCACCACCTGGAGGGCAGTGGCGGCGCCGGTGCTTAGGTTGAAGGCGATCACGCCGGAGCGCACGTCCTTCACCGTGCCGTCGAGAACCGCGTCGGCTTCCTCCGGGTCAGCGGTCACCTGGTAGCGGGTGCGTTCAATCAGTTCGCGGGTGACGCTGGCGGAGAGCTTCTGCTCGATGCGGAACTGCTTGCTCTCGTTCGTGAATACGGGGACGGCGACGATCTTGACGTCGGGCGGCAATCGGTCTCCCCGGCCGGCAACTCGATAGCCGCAAGCGCCGAGCAGCGCGGCCGCCGCCAGGATCGACAGGGTCAGGAGTGACGGTCGAGTGGGCTCCATTCGCCTTAAACGGCCTTTCGGCGCGCGCCTGCCGGTCGAGTTGCGCTCTTCTGGCCGGTCAGACGCTCGGCAATCTCGACCGCATTCTGCGCGGCCAGGCGCAGATCGTCCGCTGCCGCCCAGATCCAGAGTCCGTGATCGCGGGACGGGTCTGCCAGCACGGCCCCCACTGCGATCTCGGCGGTGCCGGTCGCGTCGAGCTGCGAGGGCGCCTGCTCCGAAGCCCGGCGCAGCCGCACGCCCTCACCGGCCAGGGCCTCGGTCGCCTGGGCCGGCGTCAGAGGTCCGGTGGTTTCGACGTAGAGCGAAACCGCCATGGAGTAGAACACGGGCGCCTGGAATACGCGTAAGGCCGGAAGGAAAGTCCGCCCGGAAAGGTAACGGCTGAGCTCGCCACGCACCCGGGTTTCCATCGCTCCCATGGCGGCCGAGCCGCTGCCGGAGATCTGCGGCAGCAGGTTAAACGCGAGCTGCGCGCCGAAGACGGCGCGAGGGATCTTTTGAAAACCGAGCAGATTCACGGTCTGCCTCTGTAGCTCTCCGATGGCGCGCGGCCCCAGATGAGATGCCGGGGCGAACATGAGGGCTACGGCCGACGATAGCTCCGCGCGCGCGGCAAGACGCAGCAGGAGGAGACTGATCACGATCGTGGCGGGGTGAGCGGCCGCGATCGCTTGCTGGGCCGGCCCCGCGGACGGCTGCTTCGAGTCCGTCTCGAGAAGCGCGATGCGCGGCGCTTCCTGGCGGAGCTCCCCCAGGCTGTCATCCAGGTCGATCAGCAGGGCGGGCCGGGCGGACTCGGGGCGCAAAAACGGCGGTGGAACGGCAGGCCGGGCGGCGACAAAGGCCAGGTCGATTTCGTCGCCATGCACTTCACGGTTAAACTCGGGCGCCGACAGGTCCCCCTCGAGGTCGAGGATGGGCAGTTCCGGCGTCGACTGCGGATTGGCCGCAGCGTCGATCTCCACCATACTGGACAGCGGGAACCGCCGCTCCCGGAGCACGGTAAGCAGTTCCTTCCCCAGCAGCGAAGACGCGCCTACCAGCGCCCCGCGGTATGTTCGCCCGGGCGGATTCATTGGGCGTGCACCTCTTGGGGCGGCGGAGGTGAGGGCCGGTGGCGCGTGAGCAGCCGGGCGGTGGGGCCGCTCAGCATGTAGCCCACGGCGCCCACCATCAGCACGTATTCCGAGTAGGCGTACACCAGGTAAATCACGAGCCCGATCAGGATGATTGCAGCGTACGGGCGGGCCCGGCGCAGATCCAGGTTCTTAAAACTGGGATAGCGAACCCGGCTTACCATGAGGAAGGACAAGAAAGCCACCAATACCAGCCACCCCATGCCGTAGTTCCAATTGTGGACGGCGTACTTCCGCCAGTGGACCACGGCCGCAATCACGCCGGCGGCCGCGGGAATCGGCAGGCCGACGAAGTGACGGCGGTCGGTTGCCGGACGGGTGCTCTGAATGTTGAATCGCGCCAGGCGGGCGGCGCCGCAAATGACGAAGGCGAAGGTGACGATCCAGCCCACGCTTCTCAGGTGCTCACCCCAGAGCGGACCTACCAACTCCTCGAGGGGCCGAATGCCCCAAGCGAAGGCCAGCAAGGCCGGAGCCACGCCGAACGCGATAACGTCTGCCAGAGAGTCGAACTCGCGGCCGAAGTCGGAAGTGGAGTTCGTGAGCCGCGCGATGCGCCCATCAAACCCGTCGAACAGCACGGCCCAGCCGATGGCCCGGGCGGCGTAATCGAAAGCAACGCGGCTCAGATCTGCCGTCGGCCCTCCCGCCAGCATCGTGCTGGTGGCTTTCAGGGTGGAGAGGATGGCGAGATACCCGCAAACGAGAGTGCCGACCGTGAACAGGCTTGGCAGAACGTAAAAGCCACCGTGAAGGCGGCTCCTGCGCTTCGGTTCGAGCGTCGGTCGAGGCTCGTTCACCGGTGATCCCCTGCCCCCAATGTGCTCAGCGGCTCACTTTCCCCCGGGAGCGAAACGGCCAGCACGGATGATCCTGCCCGGACGCGGTCACCCACCTTAACGCTCAATTCGATGCCAGGGTCAAGCAGGACGTCGACGCGCGAACCGAACTTGATCAGTCCGACCCGCTCTCCGCGTTGCAGGCGGTCGCCGACGCGCTTCCAGCATACGATACGCCGCGCGAGGAGGCCAGCGATTTGCTTCACCACGATGGAGCCGGCCGCGGTGTCGAGGGTTAAGACGTTCTGCTCGTTCTCCGCCGACGCCTTCGCGCCGCTGGCCACGCGAAAGCTTCCCCGCTTGTACTCCACGGCGCGGAGGGTACCCGCGAACGGCGAGCGGTTGACGTGGACGTCGAGGGGAGACATGAATATGCTGACCCGGCGCACCGGCCGGCCGAGCAGACTCTCGTAGGCGATTTGCACGACCCGGCCATCCGCAGGAGAGACCAGCGCGAGAGGGTTCGGTGGAAGAGCGCGCTCAGGGTCGCGAAAGAAATTGAGGATCAAGGCGGTGAGAATCAGGAAAGCGGCGGCCGCCCATCGCAGCCCCAGGGCGAACGAACCGAGCGCCGCCAGCGCCACGGGGAGTCCGTACCAGTATCCTTCTTTGACCATGCGTTGCTGTGCCGTCGCTGCCGGAGGTTGGAGCAGACGCCGTGGTGCGGCAGATCCTTCACAGGTGGCGAAACAACGCCCCGGCTGCCCGGGCGTCTACGGCCCACCGCCTGCTTTCTAGGCGCTGTCGGTCTTGTGGGCTAGAAGCTCCATTTCGTCCTTGAGGCGCAGCTTGAGTTTCTTGAGGCGGATCTCTTCGATTTGTTCCTGTTGGGTGAGGTAGCGTTTGGAAACGAGCTCGTCAAGCAGGGCGGCGTACTGGGCGTGTTCTTCAAAAAGGCGTTGATACTCAGGGTTGCTGGCCATCAAATGCGTCCGGACGGCCCCGGTCAGGGTGCTCACGGGTGGGTCACCTCCTGAGATCGATATTCGCTTGTCAACCCAACGCTAACACAGCCCGACGGCGAGTTCAAGCGACATTACAGCAAAGCGGAAGGAGAACGCCGCAGCCGGGGCCGCCACGGGTCGAGCGGTTAATTCTCAGGTGCCACACAAGACGGTCGACGAGCTGGCGCTAAGGCCGAAACAGGCGCGACAGTTGGAACGGGTTCTGTACTGCCGCGCCCTCCGGCTCCGTTGAAGACCTCCGAGTGTACCCGCCGGCCGTTTGGGGGGAATTGGAATGGAGGGGAGGCACCATTCCAGGAGTTGTTGCACGGCGCGACGGGCCGGTTCGAAGGTCCGGCAACGAAACTGCTCGCATACGTACCATGAACGTTAAGTATCATCGGTCGCAGTATAAGTCAAGTAAATTATTTTAATTATTTTGAAGCGTGGTCCGCCGCGCCGAAGATGGGCCTTCCCTGGGGTTTAGGGCGCGCCTGGACCCTGCCGCAGGGGGTCACAGAGCGCTTGAGCTTCCGGCCGCCGTGCGATACTATCTGGTAACATCCAGAGTGGCGACCCGGAGGTCCTGATGCCCGAACCTTTACCGAGTGAACGCCGGCGTGCCGTGCGGCGCAACGACTCCAAGCCCCTTACCCTGATCGTAGACGTCGACCGCAGCCAGGTGACAGGCGGCGCGTTCGCGCTGGACGTCTCGGAATTGGGCGCGAGAGTGCGCTCTCAGCTTCGTCTCCAGCCCGGCCAAATGATCACCGTGGTGCCGCGCGAAGGCCCCGCGGAAGGGATCCCGAGCATGGTGGTCTGGGTGGACGAAGGCGACGGAGAGAAGGAAGTGGGCCTCGCGTTCCTCCAACCCCTGGCAGCCGAGCTCTAGTCCGACGCCGCTCACCCCAGGCGGCGCGACCTCGCCCATTAGCCGAGAGGCAAACGAAGGCGCGCCTCGCACCCGGCGTGGTCCGTTCGATTGCGCAGGGTGAGGATACCGCCGTGCGCCTCGGCGATCTGCCGGCTCAGCACCAGCCCGATGCCTGACCCGCCTTGCTTCGTGGTAAAGAAGGGCACGAACAGATTGGCGGTATTCGAAAGGCCGGGCCCGTCGTCTCGCACCCAGACGTCAAGTTGGGCGCCGTTGCGGCCCCATCCTATCGTGACGCCCCCTCCCGTTTCGAGCGCCGCATCGACGGCGTTTCGCAGCAAGTTAATGAGGAGCTGATCGAGTTGGTCGCCGTCGGCCTGCACCGTCACCTCCGCACCGGGTTCGACCACCACCTTCATTCGGATTTCCAGGTTGGTCACGCGGCGCACCCAGGCTCCCACCTCCAGCGGCGCCAGACGGGGTTTCGGTAGACGGGCCAAGCGGGCGTAGGATTCCATGAAGCGCGCCAGCGCCTCCGAGCGGCCCGCGATGATGCGAAGGCCCTCGCGCATGTCTTCGCGCCAGTCCGGGGGCTGGGTTTCGCGCGCCAGCAGGCTCTCCAGGCTGGCCGCCACCGACTTGATGGGGGCGAGCGAGTTGTTGAGCTCGTGGCCGATCACCCGCACCAGGCGTTGCCAGGCCAAAAGCTCTTCCTCGCGCAGCGGCCGGCTCATGTCGGAAAGGACGAGCAGTTGGTGGCGCAGGCCGCCTTCGCGGAAGGCACTGCGGTGGACGCCCCAGCGCGTGGCCGCGTTCCCGGTGCCGGGAAAGTTCATGGAGAGAATGCTGGGCGCCGGAGCCTCCAGGCAGTCTGCCAAGCCCATCTCGGCCGCGGTCGAGCCCAGCACGCGCTCCGCAGGCGCCGCCAGCAGGCGCTCACCCGCCCGGTTGATGAGCCGAAGGTGGCCGTGACCGTCAAACGTGAAGACAGCCACGTCGATCTCTTCCATCACCTTGCGCAGCAGGGTGCTGGCCTCGAGCGCGCCCAGCCGCTGACTGCGCAGCGTCTCGCCGAGGGCGTTGGCCTCGATCACCAAGGCGCCCAGCGAGTCTTCGCGGCTGGGGCTGCGGGCGCGCAGGGAGTAGTCGCCCTCGCGCAAAGCGGAAAGCACGTTGGAGAGGGTTTGCAGGGGAATCACCACGTGATTGCGGACGCTGTAAGCAAAGGCCAGCCACACGGCGCCGAGGAGTACTCCCACCGTCCAGACCGTCTGCGCCGACGCGTGATCCTTCAGCAGCAGTCCAATCCCCAGCGCCATGGCCGGCGCGCCGCCGGCGAGCGCCAGGAGCAGGATACGGCCTTCGAAGCTCAGCTTTGCGCGCCGGCGGGAGCCCGCGGAGTAGAGCGGAATGGGGCTTTCCCTGAACTCGTGGAGGGTGGCGGTTGGATCGATTTCCCGATCGAGTTCCCCGAGGTGCGGACCGCCGTAGGTGGAGGCGCTCATTCACCGACCTCCTGGGCGTGCTCGCCGTGGTCGAGGCCATAGCGCTCGAGCCGCCGGTAGAGGGCTCCGCGACTCAACCCGAGAGCTGCGGCGGCTTGACTCACATTGCCTTCATAGCGCTCCAGCGCCTTCTGAATGAGAAACCGCTCCACATCCTCCAGGCTCATCTCCTCCACTCGCGCGCTGCTCTCGGCGGGCGGCTCGAGGCCGAGGTCGAAAGCCGCGATCAGGTTGCTGTTGGTCATCAGCACGGCGCGCTCGACGGTGTGATCGAGCTCTCGGACGTTGCCCGGCCAGGGATGCGCGAGCAGTGCGCGCAAGGCGGCCTCGCTGAAGCCCGCGACGGCCTTGTGATAGCGCGCGGCGTGCTGCCCGAGGAAGTGAGCGGCCAGCACCGGAATATCCTCACGGCGCTCGCGCAGCGGCGGCATCCGCACTTCCACCGTGTTGAGCCGGAAGAAAAGGTCCTCGCGAAAGCGGCCGGACCCCACGAGTTGCTTCAGGGTGGCGTTGGTGGCGGAGAACAGCCTCACGTTGGAGCGGCGCGTCTTCGACGAGCCCACGCGCTCGAATTCGCCGGTCTCCAGAACCCGCAGGAGCTTGGCCTGCTGGTTGAGCGGCAGGTTGCCGATCTCATCGAGAAACAGCGTGCCCCCGTCGGCGAGCTCGAAGCGTCCCACCCGGTCGGTGCGGGCGTCGGTGAACGCTCCTTTGACGTGGCCGAAGAGTTCGCTCTCGAACAGATGTTCCGAAAGCCCGCCCACGTTAACGGCCACCAGGGGCTTCGAGGCGCGTGCCGAGAGGCCGTGCAAGGTGCGCGCCGCCACCTCTTTGCCTGTGCCGTGCTCGCCCGTAATGAGCACGTTGGCCTCCGACGGCCCCACGCGCGATATGCGCTCCAGGACAGGGCGCATGGCGGGTGACTGCGCGATCAGGGTGGGGAGATCGGAGCCCCGGAGGAGCTGGTTCTCGGCCTCCAGGCGCTGCCCGCGGCGCAAGGCGCGGCTGAGCTCCACCTGGGTGGAGATGATGGCGATCAGGCGCGCGTTTTCCCAAGGCTTCTGCACGAAGTCGCGGGCGCCGCGCCGCATCGCTTCCACCGCCACCTCCACCGTGCCCCAGGCGGTCATCACCACCACGGGCAGGGAACTGTCGAGCGTTTGCAGACGATTGAGAAGGTCCAATCCCTCCTCGCCCGACGTGGTGTCGCGGGCGTAGTTCAGGTCCATCAGCAGGCAGTCAAAATCCGTCGCTTTCACGGCGGCGAGCACGCCGGCGGGGGAGGTGGAGGTCTCTACCTGGTAGCCTTCACCCTTCAGAAGCAGACGCAAGGAGTCGAGCACGTCGCGCTGGTCGTCGGCGATCAGGAGCCGGGCTGCTGGAGATTCGATCTTCATGAGGTCTAACGTACCATCGCACACGCTGTGAAGGGGCACAATCGGGACCCCCGCGCGCTCCTAAACCTTTCGCTGACAATAATATGCTGGGATAGTCGAGTTAAGTTATTATGATTCAATAAGATGCTGGGATACCCCCAGAATCGGGGCGGAAACGGATGCCAGAATTCGACATAACATCTAACAGAATCAGCAAGATGCTGGGATAATTGAAATATCTTTTTTGTTTTCAATAACTTGGTAGGTTCGTTTTTGAGCCCTGTTGATCCTAAAGGACTTTTAGGCTTCGATCGTCGATTTTTGCCCCCCGCTGCGTGTTGGTCCCTTCGAACTCCGTCAGCTCCCCCGCACTGGGGCTGTGCCGGGGCGTGTGAGGACTCGACGTAACAGCGTGCATACCTCTCCAACCGTTCCTGCCTTGAACTCGACCACTGATATCCTTTTAACATATTGTTATGATCCTGTCAAGCGGATTGTTGCGCCCGTGGCACCGTCAAGCGGGCAGCCCCGGACCGTTCGCGGTAGAAACCCGTGGGCTGAAATTGACACCCACGGTACGAGTTTATGCAGTCGAGATATGAAAGCCACGATTTCAGAAAATGGCCGACTCACCATTCCCGAGCCTCTGCGCCTGCGGATGAGCCCGCGAAGGCCAGGTGCTTGAGGTGCGCGAGGAGCGAGGCCGGCTGGTGCTGGCGAAAGTGCCCTCCGCCGATCCATTCGAGAAGTGCTACGGGATCCTGAAACTCGGCAAGAGCGCCGATGAAATAATGGCCGAGCTTCGCGGGAGAGACTTTCCACGCGGCCGGCACCGCCGACCGTAGCGCAGTCCTCAACTTCGCGACCCGCGACACCGGCTTTTACCGCACGTACTTCAAGCACCTTCGCGTCCTCGATCCCAGCCCTCACTAGAATTGACTCATCGGCTCATCGAGTCATTGATTCAATGAGTAAATGAATCAATCCTTCAATCACGCATTTTTTCATTGGCAGCGCAGCGCCTCCATCGGATCCGTTTGGGCGGCCCGCCGGGCCGGCAGCAGAGCTGCCCCCATCCCGACGGCTGCCAGCGCGACGGCCACCGCCAGATAGGTCCACACATCGGTAGGCGTTACGCCGAAGAGGAATCCGCGAATCAGCCGGCCGCTGGCGAGCGACGCTACCAGACCCACGGCCAGACCGGTGAGAATCAACCCGGCTCCCTGCCGCAAAATGAGGCGCAGGATCGACTCTCGCGTGGCGCCCAGCGCCATCCGCACGCCGATCTCTCGCCGGCGCTGGCCCACGAGTTGGGAGAGCACCCCGTAGAGCCCGGCCAGCACCATCGCCACCGCAATGGCCGCGAAGGAGCCGATCAGGTAGAGGCCCAGGCGCTGGTTGAAACTGGCGTTGTCGAGCGCCGCGCGGAGCGTCTGGAAGTTGTCGAGAGCGTAGTCGGGAGCCTCCTGGCGGAAGACCTGGCGCACTGCGTTGTCGACATTGATTCCGCCTTGAGTCTTCAGGACGTAGTGCGTGGCAAAGGAGACCAGAACGGAATAGTAGAACGAATCCGCGGGCACCTGCTGGACGGGCAGATCGAGTTCGGGCTCGGTCGCCTGGCTCAGGCCGAGCTGAACGGCATCACTGACCACGCCCACAACGGTATAGGGCTGAACCATGCCGGTTTCCTTGCCCCCCAGGCTGAGCTGATGACCGATGGGATTCTGGCCTGGAAAGTAACTGCGGGCGAAGGCCTCGTTGATCACCGCCACGTAGGGTGCGCCGGCAGTGTCGCCGCCGGCAATCGCGCGGCCGCGGACGACGGGCTCACCCAGCACCCGGTTGTAGTTGCCGCCGAGCGCCCGAATCAGCACGCGATTCTGCTCTCTCCACTGCTTGGATTGAGGCTGGCCGACGATCTCGAAGTCAGTGTGCATGTCGAAAGGCGCCAGCGGCGGCGCGCTCACCACGGCCGCATCGATCACGCCGGGCAAGTGGCGAAGCCGCTCCAGGACGGGTTCGTACACCCGGGTCGCCACCGACCCGTTGGAAGCGCCGGCCGCCGGGCTGAGGGCGAGGAATCCGGCCGAGTTCGCAGGCACGGCCATGAAACTGGTCACCCGCGCCGGGTCGAAGCCGAGATGAACGTTTTCGAGATTGTAGAGGGTACGGAACATCAAACCGGTCGAAACCAGCAGCAGCGCGGAGAGCGCCACTTCGGCCATCACCATCCAGCCCGCCACTCTCGAGCGCTTCCGGCCCCCGGTCGATCCCCGGGCGGCGCCGCGCACCACCTCGTCCGGATCGGTACGCATCGCCAGCAGCGCCGGCGCCAGCGAGGAGAGGATGGTAGCCAGCGCCGCAAAACCCACCAGCGCCAGGAAGACGGGCAGGCGGAGATGGATTTCCTCCGCGCGCGGAATCAGCCCCGAGGGCAGGTGGCGTGCGGCTTGAAGGATCAGCGAGGCCAGCTCGAGACCGGCCAGCGCTCCGGCGAGCGACAGCAGCGCGCCTTCGGACATCACCTGGCGCGCCAGGCGGCCCCGGCCGGCACCGAGCGCCACACGCACCGCCAGTTCCTGCCGGCGCGCCAGCCACCGGGCCAGCAGCAGATTCGCCACGTTGACGCAGGCAATCACCAACACCAGCACCAAAGCCCCGGCCAGCGCCAGCAGCACCGGGCGCACCGAGGCGGTAACCACGTCGCGATAGGGTACGAGGGTGAAGGCGAGCTTGGCGGCGTCGTCGGGATCTTTGTCGCGGATCCCGCGGGCAATGGAATTGAGCTCGGCCTGGGCAGCCGGGCGGCTGACGCCCGGCCTGAGCCGGCCCACCATATAAAGAAAACCGGAGCCGCGGTCGGTGAGCATGTCGTGGGTGGGGCTGAAGGCCAGCCACACTCCAGCCCCGTCGGGCTGGTTGTGAGGGAAGGGCACGCCGGGAGGCATGACCCCCACTATGGTGTGGGGCACCTCGCCCACGCGAATCTCGGTGCCCAGAACGTGCGGGTCAGCCCCGAAGTCCTGCCGCCAGAGTCCGTCGCTCAGCATCACCACGGGCGGCGCTCCGGGCTGGTTGTCCGAAGGCAGGATGGGCCGGCCCAGTTCGGGCCGCACGCGCAGGAGGTCAAGCAGGCTGGCCGTGAGTTTGACCGTCCACACCGCCTTGCTTCCATCCGAAGTATTCACCACTCCCAAATCCTCGAAGTAACCGGACACGTCTTCGAGCAGCCGGCTCTGGTCGCGCACGTCGGCGTAATTCGGCCACGAGGTTGTTTCCAGGTTGCCGTGGATCACGCCGGTGTTGAGGGCCATCAGCCGGTCGGCCTGAGGGAAGGAGAGGGGGCGCAGCAGGACGGCGTCAATCACCGTGAACATCGCCGTGTTGGCGCCGATGCCGAGCGCGAGGGTCAGCACGGCCACGGCGGTGAAGCCGGGCTTCCGGCCCAGCATGCGGAGGCCATAGCGTAAGTCGGCTACCAGGGTATCCATGCGTCTCGCCTCAAATCGGACATTGACTCATTGACTCAATGATTCAATGAGCCAATGAATCAATTGCCTCACTCGTACCGCAGCGCCACCATCGGATCCACCTTGGCCGCGCGCCGGGCCGGAATGTAAGCGGCGAGGGCGGAAGCCACAACCAGCAGGAGCGTGGCGAGCGCCAGGGTGGCGGGGTCGTTCGGCGAAAGAGCGAACAACTGGCTTGACACCACCCGCGCCAGCCCCAGCGCGGCCGGCACGCCCAGCGCGATGCCCAGCGCCACGATGGCCAGCGATTCCCGCAGCACCATCCACAGCACATCTCCCCTGACCGCCCCAATCGCCATGCGGATGCCGATTTCGTTGGTGCGCCGCAGAACGCTGTAGGCCATCACACCGTAGAGCCCGATGGCCGCGAGCAAGAGCGCCAACACGCCGAAGAAGCTCGAAAGCTGGGCCACCAGCCGGGCGTCGTGGGTGTCGGAAGCCACCAGCTCGCGCAGCGGGTGGACGCTGCCGATCACGATATTCCGGTCAACCTCGCTTACCGCCCGGCGCACCTCGTGGGCGGCGGCCGCCGGGTCGCCGGCCACGCTCACCTCCAGATCGTCCGCGTACTCGTTGGGCTCGTGAGGACCGGCCGACTGGGCGATAGGCATGAAAGCCATGGGCGGCGTCTTGTCGGCGAGGCCTTCGTATTTGGCGTCCTTGACCACGCCAATGATCTCTTTGCCCGGCGCTTTGAAGGGCGAGCCGAACATGAAATGCCTTCCCACGGGGTTCTGGTTGGGGAAGTAGCGCTGCACAAAGGCTTCATCCACCACGGCCACCTGGGGCGAGTCCTGGGTATCCTGGGGCCCGATGGGCCGGCCGGCGAGCAGGGTCATGCCGTCGGTGAGGAAGTAGTCTTCGCTCACGTTCTTCCGATGGCAGTCCATGTTCTCTTCAGGTTTGGCGGTGTAACCCTCGATCGAAATGTTCGAAACGCTGGTGTTGCCGCCGAGCACGCTGGCGTTGGCCATCGCGGCGGAGCGCACGCCGGGCAGAGCGCGCACGCGCGCGAGCAGCCGCTGGTAGAGTTCGGGGAGCTGGGGAGACTTGTAGCCGGCGGCGCCGAGATCCAGGCCGGCTACCAGCACGTGTTCGGGGCTGAAGCCGAGGTCTTGCGCCTCGAGCTTGCGAAGGCTGCGCACAAACAGCCCGGCCACCACCAGCAAACTGAGCGACACCATCACCTGGCCGCTCACCAAGAGCCTGCCGGACGCAAGCCGCCCCGTCCGCCGGGCCCCGATTCCAGTGGCTTGCGCCCTCTCCTTGAGCGACGAATTGAGGTCAACGCGCGACGAGCGCAGGGCAGGAGCGAGGCCAAAGGCGATTCCCGTGACGGCCGAAACGAGAAGGGTGAATCCCAGCACCCGGGCGTCAGGACTGAGGGCAAACGGCAAAACGGCCGTGGCGCCGAACACAAGATTGGTCAGCAGCATGGTACCCCAGACGGCCAGCATCAGTCCCACCAGTCCCCCGAGGCCTGCCAGCAGCACGCTCTCGGTGAGCAATTGCCGCACCAAGCGCCAGCGTCCGGCGCCCACCGCCAGCCGGACGGCGACTTCGCGCTGCCTCCCGGCGGCGCGCGCCAGCAGCAGGTTGGCGGTGTTGAGGCAGGCGATCACCAGCACCAGGACCACGAGCAGGGTGAGCACCTGAATCCGCTGGGAGAATCGCTCCCGAAGCGCGGAGAGGCCCCGGCCGCCGGGAACAAGCTCAACATAGGCCTGGCTGATTCCGCGGCGTCGCGCCGGGCCGATGTCCGTTCCGGCCTGCGCCGTGAACATCTGCTGGAGTTGGCCGGTGAGCGCCGCCGAAAGCTGGCGGGGATTTACGCCGGGCCGCAGGCGGCCGAAGACGTCGAGCCAGTACTCGTTGTCGACTTTCAACCAGGACGGCCGAGCCATCATCTGAGGTTGCAAGCCGAGGGGAAGATAGAAATCGGGAGGACGAGTGCTGAGCTTGACGCCGAAGAATTCCGGCGGCGCCACCCCCACAATGGTGAAAGGCGCGCCGTCAATTTCGATGGTTTTGCCGGCCGCGTTCGGGTCGCGTCCGAGGCTCCCGGTCCAGTAGTGGTAGCTGATGACGGCCACCGAGCTCGGGGCGCCCTCGCGGTCGTCCTCCGGGATCAGCGCGCGTCCCAGCACGGTGTTGAGCCCGAGCACGCGGAAAAAATTTCCGCTCACCAGGCACCCTTCGGCGCTGCGGGGCAGCTCGGCGGGCGTAAGACCGGACACGCGCAGGGTTACCTGAGCGCTCGAGAGCGTGGCCAGGTCCTCAAAGGCGGCGCGGTTGCGCTCGCGGAGCTGCTGGTAGGTTCGGTAGCTGAACTCGTTCACCGAGCCGGTGGGGAATCCGCCCGAAGAGTCGCCCTGCGAGGGGTCTGCGCCGAGGAAATACAGTTGCTCGGGATGCTCGACGGGGAGGGCGCGCAGCATCAGGGCGTTGATCAGCGTGAAAACCGCGGTGTTGGCGCCGATGCCGAGCGCGAGGGTGAGCACCGCCACCGCGGTAAACCCGGGATTCCGGGCCAGCATGCGAAGGGCGTAACGAACGTCATTGACTAGGGTTGTCATAGGTTCTCTCAGCACTTGGATTGACTCATTGACTCAATGAATCAATTGCTTCACTCATAGCGCAGCGCCTTGATCGGGTCCA
>Ga0335081_10002530_pt1 | contig 28783 bp, 30 predicted proteins | sample Lox_Sample_35_FD_206713 | JGI IMG/M metagenome (GOLD analysis project Ga0335081, IMG submission 206713) | Soil microbial communities from Loxahatchee National Wildlife Refuge, Florida, United States - Lox_Sample_3.5 | ecosystem: Environmental > Terrestrial > Soil > Wetlands | place: USA...
AGCGCGCCAGTGCCTCGAAGCCGGCGACGGCGCGGTCGTCGAGCCGCACGATCGGCTGGTAGAGGATGGCAATCTCCTCGCGCTCGATGGCGCGGCGCAGGTCGGATTCCAAGGTCAGCCGGTCGGTCTTGCGCGCCCGCATCGCCGGCTTGAACACCTCGATGCGGTCGCCGCCGCCGCGCTTGGCGTGATACATCGCCAGCTCGGCATCTTTCAGCACCTCTTCGCCGCGCTGCGGCTCGGCGTCACCGAGCGTCATGCCGATCGAGCCGGTGACGAAAATCTCGCGCTCGTTGAAGGTGATCGGCGCGCGCAAGGTGCGGCGGATGGTCTGCGCCACCGCGGTGACCTTTTCGGCGCCGCTCTCCGACAACAGGATCAGCGCGAATTGATCGCCGGCAAGCCGGGCGAGCGTGTCCTGCGGCTTGATCACCCGGCTGAGCCTTCGCGCCAAGGTCAGCAGGATCGAGTCGCCGACCGCCATGCCGACGGAATCGTTGACCTGCTTGAAGCGGTCGAGGTCGATCACCATCACGGTCGGCTTGATGGCGGTGTCGGCCTTGGCGAAGGCAAGCACGGCTTCGAGCCGGTCGAGGAAGAGCTGGCGGTTGGGCAGGCCGGTCAGGTTGTCGTGCACCGAGTCATGCAGCAGGCGCTCCTCGGCGGTCTTGAACTCGGTCACGTCGGTGAGGGTGCCGACGAGGCGGACGACCTCGCCGTCCGAGCCGACCACCGGCCGCGCCTTGAGGGCGAACCACAGATAGTGCCCGTCCGGCGTGCGCAGGCGGAAATCCTGCACCAGCCGGCCGCGCCGCTGTTCCAGCACGCCGTCGAGCGCGGCGCGGAAACGGTCGCGGTCGAGCGGGTGCAGCACGTCGAGCCAGCCCGACGCCGCCCCTTCGAGGGCGCCGCGCTTGAGGCCGAGCGCGGCCTCGGTCTCGGGGCTGGTGAACACCTTGTCGGCCGACACGTCCCAGTCCCAGATCATGTCGCCGGCGCCGGTGAGCGCGAGCGCGCGACGCTCGACGTCGGAAACGATGCCGTGCGTGATGCCGCCCGCGAAGGCGTGCTGCATCACCGTGAACCCGATCAGCATGACGATCAGCACGAGACCGCCGAGCAGGGCCGGGGCGACGATGTCGTTGTTGACGACGCCCGAGACCGTAAGGCCGGCGGCGACGACCCACACGAGCAGCAGGAACCAGGTCGGGATCAGCAGCACCGCGCGGTCGTAGCCGTGGGTGGCGAGGAAGATGATCAGCGAGAAGCCGGCGATGGCGACGAGCAGCAGCGACAGGCGCGCGATGCCCGAGGCGACCGCGGGGTCGAACATCGCAACCGCGACCAGCGCGCCGAGAAAGACGAGCCAGCCGACGGTGATGTGGGCATAGCGCACGTGCCAGCGGTTGAGATTGAGATAGGCGAACAGGAACACGAGCAGCGTCGCGGCGAGGATCGCCTCGCCGGAGGCGCGCCAAATGCGCTCGACCTCGGGCGACATGTCGAACACCTTGCCCCAGAATCCGAAATCGACGCCGATGTAGACGAGCACCGACCAGCCGAGCGCGGCGGCGGCGGGGAACATCACGCTGCCCTTAACCACAAACAGGATGGTGAGGAACAGCGCCAGCAGGCCCGCGATGCCGATGACGATGCCGTGGTAGAGCGTGAAGCTGTTGACCTTGTCCTTGTAGGCGTCGGGCTCCCACAGATAGATCTGCGGCAGCTTGTCGGTGCGCAGCTCGGCCACGAAGGTGATGACGGCACCGGGATCGAGCGTGACGCGGAAGATGTCGGCGGTGGCGCTGTCCTGGCGGTCCGGGCGGTCGCCGGAACTCGGCGTGATGTCGACGACGCGCGAGAGGCCGAGGTCGGGCCAGAACAGGCCGGAGCCGGCCATCTGATAGTGCGGCACGACGATCAGCCGGTCGATCTGCTGGTCGCCCGTATTGGCGAGCGCGAACACACCCCAGTTGGTGCCGGCCTCGCGCGCGCGCACCTCAATGCGGCGCACGATGCCGTCGGAGCCGGGCGCCGTCGACACCGTGATGCGATCGCCGTTGCCGGCATGCCGCTCGACCATCTCGCCAAGGTCGATGGCGGAATTCTCCGGGCGCACGTTCACGGCCTCGACGGCGTGAGCGGGCGCACCGATCAACGACGTGACGACGGCCGCCGCCAGGAGGACGGCCCGCAGACAACGCAAGAGACGACCTCCTACCCCCAAAATCGCGCCGCGCCCCGGCACACACGGCCGCCGGACAGCGCGGGCCAACGCAATCTATTCACCTTTGTGCCGATTTCGCGGCTGGTGCCGCGACCCCGGCGCAACGCTTCCGCGGGATCACCCCGGCGCTCCCCCGACTGAACTACCCGGAGAGCGCGATAAGCGCAAGAATTTCAATGGTTAACGCGGCGCGCCGCGGGTCTGTCGCCGCATGTTGATGCGCGCGGCGATTGCGATGCGCCATGGTCTCGCCCTGCGCAACGGTCCTCGCATCGCCCGCGCTTGCCGGAGGCGTCAGACCATCAGCACGATCTTGCCGATGTGCTGGCTCGACTCCATGCGCGCATGGGCGGCCGCGGCGTCGGCGAGCGCGAAGGTCTGGTCCATCACGGGCCGCACCTTGCCGGCCGCGACCAGCGGCCAGACATTGGTCTCGATGGCGCGCGCGATTGCGGCCTTGTCGGCGTTCGCGCGCGAGCGGAGCGTCGAGCCGGTGTGGTGCAGACGCTTGAGCATCAGGCGCATGAAGTTGATGGTCGCCTTGGGCGAGGCCTGGAACGCGATCTGCACGATGCGGCCCTCGACCGCGGCGGCCTCGTAGTTGCGCTCGACATAGTCGCCGCCGACCATGTCGAGAATGACCTCGGCGCCCTTGCCGCCGGTCGCCTGCTTGACGGCGGCGACGAAGTCCTCCGTCTTGTAGTCGATCGCGACGTCGGCGCCGAGCGCCCGGCACGCTTCGCATTTCTCCGCCGAGCCGGCCGTCACCATCACGCGCGCGCCGAAACTCTTGGCGAGCTGGATCGCGGTCGTGCCGATGCCGGACGAGCCGCCATGCACCAGCAAGGTCTCGCCGGCCTTGAGGCCGCCGCGTCGAACACGTTGTGCCAAACCGTGAAGAAGGTCTCCGGGATCGCGGCGGCCTCGGCCGCCGTGAGGTTCTTGGGGATCGGCAGCGCATGGCCTTCGACCGCGATGCGGTATTCGGCGTAGCCGCCGCCGACCACGAGCGCCGTCACCTGATCGCCAGCTTTCCAGCGCGTCACGCCAGTGCCGCAGGCAACGACCGCGCCGGCGATCTCGAGGCCCGGAATGTCGGTCGCGCCGGCAGGGGGCGGATAGAGCCCGCGCCGCTGCATCACGTCCGGCCGGTTGACACCGGCCGCCGCGACCTTGACCAGAATCTCGCCCGGCCCGGGCGTGGGCATCGGACGCGGCTCGGGAACCAGCATTTCGGGACCGCCGGGCGCGCGGATCGCGATCGCGGTCATGGTGGCGGGCAGGGTCATTGTGTCTCGTCCATCTGTTCTCCGCATATCCTTATTGGCGAACCGGCAGCCACTTCGCCGGGAAATGCTTTGGTCCGTGTGACAACCGCGCGAGCGCTCGCTATCTTTGCGCCGGAGCCAGACGATGCCAGCGATCGACGAAGACGACCGGCCGAAAAAGAAGATCAGCCACGAGATCGGGCAGGATCTGACGTTGCTGTCGGTGCAGGAACTGACCGACCGGATCGCGCTGCTCAATGACGAGATCGCCCGGCTCGATCAGGAGCGGACGAAGAAGCAGGCCTCGCGTTCGGTCGCCGATCAGTTCTTCAAGAAGTAGCCGTTTCCCCCTCGAGCCGGTCCCGGCCACGATCGGCATCGGGGTGTGTATTGCGGCGCAATTTGTCAACAAAATCGGTGCCATCACACTCTAAATCTTAACCTTCGATTAAGCTTTCTCCTTCATTACTAGAACCGTCCATCTTCTGGACACCGAGTGGCTCCTGTCCACTCTGTTTGACGCCTCCCTGTTATCACTTCGAGCCGCCCGCAATGGCGGCTCTTTTTTTGGCTGCATGCGGCTGTGCCTGTGCCGATTTGGGGCAGCCAGCGGACAGCCGAGAGCGCCGGCAACCATATCTTTACCTTTTCGTAACCGATGCTGGACAGGCCCGGAATGCCGGGCTCATATGACTGCTTCCGGGTGGGGCGTGAGGCCACATGGCAGAGAAACTGGTCGGCGAGCAACCGGTATCGTTCGGTGCGCGGCTCGCGGCGTCGCAGTCGTTTTCGGCGCTCTTCCGTGACGGCATGAAGCTCGTCGAGGAGACCGCGTCCTATCTCGACGGCCCCGGCCGCAAGGATTCGAAAAGGCTCGAGCGCGGCGCCGCGCTCGCCTACGCGACCGAAAGCATGCGTCTCACGACGCGGCTGATGCAGCTCGCCTCGTGGCTGCTGCTGCATCGCGCCGTCAATGAAGGCGAGATGTCGCTCGCCCAGGCCAACAAGGAAAAGACCAAGGTCAAGCTCGCGCCCGGCGAGCCGATCGATGCGAACGCCGTCAAGGCCCTGCCCGAGAAGCTGCGCGCGCTGATCGAGCGCGCCCAGAAGCTGCACGACGACGTGCGCCGCCTCGACGCCACCATTCACGCGCCGGTGCCCGACGAGCCGGTCACGGCGGTCAATCCGATCGATCGCCAGATGGGGCTGCTGCGCGCCGCCTTCGAGCGCAACGAGCGATAAAGGGCTTTTCGTCCACGGCTTGGGGCGTAGGGTGGGCAAAATCGGCCTGCGCGGTCTCTCCGCGTGGGCACGGGCATGGCGCCTCGCCGATTTTGCTCCCACGCGGACAGATCGTGGCCGGCGCCGTGCCCACCCTACGGCGCAACAAAAAGCCCCCGCCAAGCGGGGGCTTTTTCTCGTGCGGCAACCCGTGTGCGCCTATTTCTTGAGGCCGAGGCCGGAGAACTTCTTCTGGAACCGCGACAGGCGGCCGCCGCGGTCGACCAGCTGCTGGGCGCCGCCGGTCCAGGCCGGGTGCGATTTGGGGTCGATGTCGAGGTGCAGCGTGTCGCCCTCCTTGCCCCAGGTGGTGCGGGTGGTGAACTCGGTTCCGTCGGTCATGACGACCTTGACGGTATGATAATCGGGATGCGTATCGGCTTTCATGGCTGACGCTCACTGGCGCTTCTGCGCGCCGGGCAGTTTCGCTTCGAAACGGTCGGAAGTTGCGGTCGTATACATCAGCGCCCTGGCCGAAACAAGGCGGGCGGGCCGGTCGGTTGCCGGTCGGTCTACCGAGCCCCTGCGGCCGATCTGCCAATTGTCTTGGGTCCGCGGGCGGGGCATTGTCCCGCCACCCCCGGACAAGCCGCGAACGGTACGAAGAGCAGCAAGTTCGATGAATGACGTGACTGCAAGCGACGCGATGGCGACCGTGGCGCCCCAAGCAGCTCCAGCGGACGCGGCTGCCGCCGCACCGGCGGCGCCACGCGGCAAGCTGCGTCCGCTCATCGGGCTCATGCCGTTCGTCGCGCGCTACAAGGGCCGCGCCGCGCTCGCGCTCGTCGCGCTGGTGGTCGCCTCGCTGGCGACGCTCGCGGTGCCGATCGCGGTGCGCCGCATGATCGATCTCGGCTTCTCGGCCGAGCGGGTCGAGCTGATCGACCAGTATTTCGCCGTGATGATCGCGGTGGTCGCGGTGCTCGCCGGCGCAAGCGCGTCGCGCTACTACCTCGTCACGACCATCGGCGAGCGGGTGGTCGCCGACGTGCGCCGGGCGGTGTTCGACCGCCTCACCGTGCTCTCGGCCGACTTCTACGATACCGCGAAGTCGGGCGAGCTGATCTCGCGTCTCACCGCCGACACCACCCAGATCAAGTCCGCGGTCGGCTCCTCGGTGTCGGTCGCGCTGCGCAACCTCGTGCTGTTCTTCGGATCCGCCGCCATGATGGCGGTGACGAGCCCTCGACTTTCCCTCTTCGTGCTGTTCGCCATCCCGGTGATCGTCCTGCCGCTGGTCGCGTTCGGCCGGCTGGTGCGCCGGCGCTCGCGCAGCGCGCAGGACACGCTCGCCGACGCCTCGGCCTACGCGGCCGAGCTCATCGGCGCGGTGCGCACCTTGCAGGCCTTCACCAACGAGCGGCTTGCCGACACGCGCTTTGCCGCCGCGGTCGAGCGCGCCTATGCGGCGGCGCTGCATTCGACGCGGGCCCGCGCGATGCTCACCGCGATCATCATCTTTCTCGCCTCCGCGAGCGTCGTCGTCATCCTGTGGTTCGGCGCCAAGGACGTGCTCGCCGGCCGGCTCACGGCCGGGACGCTCAGCCAGTTCGTGCTGTTCGCGGTGTTTGCGGCCTCCGGCCTCGGCCAGCTCAGCGAGGTGTGGGGCGAGATCTCGCAGGCCGCCGGCTCGGCCGAGCGGCTCGGCGAGCTGCTCGCGGTCGTGCCGACCATCCAGGCGCCGGCCGCGCCGCTGCCGCTGCCGTCGCCGCCGCGCGGCGAGGTCGCGTTCGACAATGTGCGCTTCGCCTATCCGACCCGGCCGCAGGCATCGGTGCTCGACGGCCTCTCGTTCGCGGTGCGCGCGGGCGAGCGCATCGCCATCGTCGGCCCCTCGGGGGCGGGCAAGAGCACGGTCTTCCACCTGCTGCTGCGCTTCTACGACCCGGCCGCCGGCGCCGTCACGTTCGACGGCGTGCGCATCGGCGCCGCCGATCCGCACGAGCTGCGCTCCCGCATCGCCCTGGTGCCGCAGGACGTTGCCATCTTCGCCGCCACCATCGCCGACAATATCCGCTTCGGCCGGACGGATGCGAGCGACGCCGAGGTCGCCCAGGCGGCCGAGCAGGCGGCTGCCGCCGAGTTCATCCGCCGGCTGCCGCAGGGCTTTGACACCATGATCGGCGAGCGCGGCGTGACGCTGTCGGGCGGCCAGCGTCAGCGCATCGCGATCGCGCGCGCGATCCTGCGCGCGGCGCCGCTCCTCTTGCTCGACGAGGCGACCTCCTCGCTCGACGCCGAGAGCGAGACGCTGGTGCAGGCCGCGCTCGAGCGGCTGATGGCCGGCCGCACCACGATCGTGATCGCGCATCGGCTCGCGACCGTGCTCGAATGCGATCGCATCCTGGTGATGGATCATGGCCGCCTCGTCGAGGAGGGCACGCATGACAGCCTCGCCGCCGCCGGCGGGCTCTACGCGCGGCTGGCGAAATTGCAGTTCCAGGGGACGTAGGCGCGTCGCCCGCATGGAGGCGCACGCGGGTTTACCCGACCTGCGCATCGAATATGCCGATCTCGGGTAGGCCCGAGATCGGTGCGCCGGAATGCGGGATTAGTCCATCAGCTCGAACGCCTGACCCCGGATTACGCTTCGCTGCATCCGGGCTACGGCCGCCAGCTCATCTTGTGCAGCGGCGCGCCCGAGCGCGGGTTCGTGTCGGCGCCGGCGATGACGAACCCGTGCTTCGCGTAAAAGCGGACGGCGCGGGCATTGTCCTGGTTGACCAGGAGATCGAGGCCGCGCGGGGCGATGCGCCTCGCTTCCTCGATGAGCGCGGCGGCAAGCGCTGAGCCCCACGCTTCGGGCGCGACCACGATCTGGTCGAGATAGCCGGTTGTCGGATCGACCGTCACGAATCCGCGCATCGCGCCGTCGCTCTCCGCGACCGTGATGACGGCACAGGGCACGAGCTCGTCGCGCCAGCGCGCCCGCCACCAGTCGACGCGGGCGGCAAAATCGAGATGCGGATAGGCGCGCTGCCAGGTGCGCCGCCACAGCTCGATCGCCGCGTCCTCGTCGGCTTCGGCGTAGCGGCGCAGGGTGAAGCGTGCGCCGCTCACCGCTCGGTCAGCTTCAGCTCGATGCGGCGGTTCTTGCGATAGGCTTCTTCGGTATTGCCGGGGTCGAGCGGCTGGAACTCGCCGAAGCCGGCGGCGACGAGATGCTGCGGCGAGATGCCCTTGGCGATCAGGTACTGCACGACCGAGATCGCGCGCGCGGACGAGAGCGCCCAGTTCGACGGGAACTGCGAGCTCGCGATCGGCCGCACGTCGGTATGCCCGTCGACGCGCAGCACCCAGGCGATATCGCTCGGGATCTGCTTTTCCAGGTCGGCAAGCACGCCGGCGATCTTGTCGATCTCGAGCTTGCCCTCCGGCCGCAGCGTCGCTTGGCCGGCGTCAAAGAAGACCTCCGACTGGAAGACGAAGCGGTCGCCGACGATGCGGATGTCGGGCCGCTCGCCGAGGATCGTGCGCAGGCGCCCGAAGAAATCCGAGCGGTAGCGCGAGAGCTCCTGCACGCGCTGCGCCAGCGCGACGTTGAGGCGCTGGCCGAGATCGGCGATCTTCTCCTGCGAGGCCTGGTCGTTCTTCTGGCTGATGTCGAGCGCCGCCTGCACGGCGGCGAGCTGGCGGCGCAGCGCCTCGATCTGCTGGGTGAGCACCTCGACCTGGGCGGCCGCGCGGGCGCTGATCTGCTTCTGCGAATCGAGCGCGCCGGTGAGATCGTTGATCCGGTCCTGCGCCGCGGAGGCGGCGCCCGACGCGACGCCGGCGGCCTGCGCCGCATCCTTGAGCCGGTCGCGCTCGCTCTCGGCGCCAGCGAGGCTGGCGCGCAGGCTGGTGAGCTGATCCTCGAGCGAGACCTTGCTCGATTTCTCCAGCGCCAGCTCGTCGGTCAGGCTCGCCACCAGCTTGTTGAGCCTGGTGAGCGCCGTGTCCTTGCCGGCGACCTCCTGCGACAGGAAGAACTGCACCACCACGAAGATGGTGAGCAGGAAGATGACACCGAGGACGAGCGTCGACAGCGCATCGACGAAGCCGGGCCAGTAGTTGATGCCGACATCGCGGCGGCTGCGGGCGAGCGCCATCTTTTCCCGTCTCCGCTCACATCTTCTGCGTTTCGCGCACGAGGATCTCGAGCAGCTTGCGGATGTCGCGGTGCTGCTCGGCCTGGGCATCGACCCAGTCGCGGATCATCTGCTGCTCGGTGCGCATGTGATGAATGAGGCCCTGCAGCGACTCGGCGAGGTTGACGATCGCCGAATTGGCCTGCTTGCCGCCGGCGTCGGCCATCGAGTCGCGCAGCCGCTCGATCGCGACGCGCAGCTCGCCGCCCGTCGCGCCGCCGGCCGTCGTCTCGACGCCGAGGTCGCGCACCGTGGTGGCGAGCCAGTCCTCGAGATCGGTGTAGAAGCGGTTCTGCGCCTGGCTGGTCTGCAGGTCGAGAAAGCCGAGGATGAGCGACCCGGCGAGGCCGAACAGCGAGGACGAGAACGAAATGCCCATGCCGCCGAGCGGCGCGCCGAGCCCGTCCTTGAGCGCATCGAACATCTGGCCGGCGTCGCCGCCCACCTTGAGCCCCTGGATCACGGTTTTCACCGAGGTAACCGTCTCGATCAGACCCCAGAAGGTGCCGAGCAGGCCGAGGAAGACCAGGAGCCCGGTCATGTAGCGCGAGATGTCGCGCGCCTCGTCGAGCCGGGTCGCGATCGAATCCATCAGGGTGCGCATGGTCTGCGGCGACATCGACGTGCGGCCCATGCGGTCGCCGAGGATCGTCGCCATGGGGGCGAGCAGGGTGGGCGAGCGCTCGACCGCAAGCCCCGGGTCGGCGAGGCGGAAGCTGTTCACCCAGGCGACCTCGGGAAACAGGCGGATCACCTGGCGGAACGCGAATACGATGCCGATCAAGAGCACGATGATGATCAGCGAGTTCAGTCCCGGATTGGCGCCGAACGCGTTCAAGATCTGCTGGTAGAGAATGACGCCGATGAGCGCCACGATGATGAGAAACAGCAGCATCCGGACGAGAAAAATCCGGGGCGAGCTGACCTTGAACGGGTCGATATCGTGATCGTGCTGCGCCATGGTCGTTCCGTTACCGGGCGTTCGCGCGCCGGATGCATTGATGGAACATGATCTTTTCCGAAAACCGGTATCCACTTTTCGGGATCATGCTCTAGCTCAGCCGCGGCTTCGGGGCTCGACGCAACTCCAGATTCAAACTTGGCGCATATCCTTGTCGGCGAACCGGTACCCGCGTCGCCGGGACATGCGCCGGCCCGCGCGAGTGGACGAACCGGCCTGCACCCCGGCTGCGGGACGTGCTTGCGCCGGAAGGCGCCGTAACGCTCATGTAAATATGGCACAGCCGCGGCGAAAGGTAACCTGACGCTATGGCAATATCACGTTGATTTGGTCGTTTGGTTTATCCGCGCGCCGCCGTCTTGATCAACCCCAGCAGCTCGCGCTGCATGGTCTCGTTACCGGCGAGAATCTCGCCTTTGCCGAAGATGTCGTCGCGCCCGTCGAGATCGCTCACGAAGCCGCCAGCCTCGCGCACCATGAGCAGGCCGGCCGCCATGTCCCAGGACGACAGGTTTCGTTCCCAAAAGGCGTCGAGGCGCCCGGCCGCAACCCAGGCGAGATCGAGCGCGGCGGCGCCGAAGCGGCGGATACCGGCGACTTTTTCCTGCACGGCGGCGAATTCCTTGCGAAACAGCGCAAGATCGCCTCGGCCGAGGTGCGGCAGCCCGCAGGCGACGACCGCCTCGGCCAGCCGCCGGCGCGCCGCGACGCGCAGGCGCTGATCGTTGAGAAACGCGCCCTTGCCGCGCTCGGCGATGAACAGCTCCTCGTTCGCCGGATTGTAGACGACGCCGGCGACGATCGTGCCCGCGCGCTCGAGCGCGATCGAGATGGCGAATTGCGGGATGCCGTGCAGGAAGTTGGTGGTGCCGTCGAGCGGATCGACGATCCAGCAATGGGTCTTGTCGGAGCCTTCCTGGCGGCCGCCTTCCTCGCCGAGGAAGCCGTAGCCCGGCCGCGCCTTGGCGAGTTCGGCGCGCAGCACCTCCTCGGCGCGGTGATCGGCGGCGGAGACGAAATTGGCCGGGCCCTTGAGCGAGACCTGCAGCTTCTCGATTTCGCCGAAGTCGCGCTTGAGGCCGCGCGCGGCCTTGCGCGCGGCGGCGACCATGACGTTGAGGAGGGCGGAGCGGAGCATGGGCGCGCTGCTTACACGGGTCGGAGCGCGGGCGCTACCCTCGCTTCGCTCGCTACCCTCTCCCTGCGGGATAGGGTAACTACGAATGGCTCTGCTTGATGACGTCGAGCCAGGGCTTGGCGGCTTTCTCGCCGGCCGCGCGCACCTCGGGGGTCTGCTTGGCCACGAAGTCATCGAGGTCGGTATCGCTCGCGCCGCCCGCCTTGGCGATGAGGTGCCACATGGTTGCGCCGACCGGGTCGGGTGCCGGCACGCCGCGCCCGGCCGCCAGCACCCGCGCCAACCGGTCCTGCGCAATCGGGCTGCCGCGCATCGCGGCCTTGCGCAGGAGCGCGACTGCGCCCGGCTCGTCCTTGGCGACGCCGGTGCCGTTGAACAGGGCGATCGCGTACTCGACCTCGGCGTCGAGCAGATCCGCCTGCGCCGCAAGCCCCATCAGGCGCGTCGCCTCTGCGGTATTCTGCGGCACGCCGCGCCCGTCCTTGTACAGGGTCGCGAGCGCATACTGCGCTTCCGGGTTGCCGGCCTTCGCGGCCATCTGAAAGAGCTGGGCGGCGCGCGGAACGTCCTGCGGGAACTGCTGCCCCTCGAGATAGAGGAGCCCGAGGTCGTAGGCCGCGGCCGCATGGCCGAGCTTGGCGGCCTCGGCCAAGAGGCGGGTCGCCGCGGCGGGATCGCGCGGTCCGCCGCGGCCGCCGAGGCGGAACATGGCGAGCGCGAACATCGCGTTGCGGTCGCCGCGCTCGGCCGCGAGCGAGTACCATTTGACCGCCTCGACGTCGTTGTTCGGCACGCCGAGCCCGTTGGCGTAGAGCTCGGCGAGCAGGGTCATCGCCTTGGGGTCGCCCTTCTCGTTGATGCGCTTCGTCGCTTCCGCGAAGGCGGTCAGGTAATAGCCGCGCTGATAGGCGCCGTAGGCGAGATCCGGCTCGCGCCCGGGGCTTGCGGCCGGCGCCTGCGCGGCCGGCGCGGGAGCCTGCGGCCGCACCGTCGTCGACTTGACGCGCCGCGGAGCCGCCGCCGGATGGGTCGGGTGCGTGGGTTTGGCGGTGCTCGCGGGCGGCGCGACGGGCGGCGCAATCTGCATCGGCCCCTGGGCCATTGCGGGCGCCGCGCCGGCCAGCAGCGCCGCAAGCCACAATGCCGCCGCAGGATGCCGGGCTCTCACCCTCATGCGGGAGTCTCCGCCGTGAGTCGCTGCAAGGCTTCCGCAACGGCCGCCGCCGGACCGCGCGGATCGGACAGAACGCAAGGGCCAAGCGCAACGAACTCCGCCGCCGCCAGGGGGCCTACTTCGGTGAGGCTCGCCGCATAGGCGACGCAGGGAACTTCGAACACTTCGGCCCACCATTCAACCCGTTCCCGGATGGCCTCGAAGGAAGGCCTTTTTCCGGCAGCGTCGGGCTCGCCGAACATCACGTAGTCGGCGCCCGCCTCGGCCGCGACCATCGCGTCATGCCGGCTTTCGAGCCCGCCGGCGCCGACGATGCGGTCGGGCTTGAGGGTGCCGATCGCCTCCTGCACGGCCGCAATCCCGCTGAGATGGACCCCGTCGGCGCCCGCGCGCGCGACGAGATCGGGGCGCCCGTCGATCAGGAGCGCGACGCCGCGCGCCTGCACGAGCGGCGCGAGCTCGCGAACGCGGTTGATCAATGTGCGCTCATCGGCCGCAGGCAGGCGCAGGAGAACCGCCGCGACGTCGGCGGCCGCGAGCGCCGGGGCGAGCAGCTCGCGCGCTGCGCTCGCGTCGCTCAGCGTGGGCGTAACGAGGTAGAGCCGCGTCGGCGGCGCCGTGACTTGCGGTCGGGACGTCATGGGTCGGGATGCGTTGCCATTCGAGCGGAAAGGAGGCAAGGGGTGCGCCTCGTGTCAACCGGAAGGCCGCAATGCCCCGTCCCAAGGTGATCCTCAATCTCTATCCGGTCTTTCCCGCGAACGGTTTCGCCGACCGCGTCGCGCGCCGTCCGCTCGGTGCCGACCGCGACATCTATCAGCGCGTGGTGCACGAGTGGACCGGCATCATCCAGGCGGCCGAGCGGATGGGCGTGTGGGGCTGCTCGGCGATCGAGCATCATTTCCATTCGGAAGGCTACGAGGTCGCGCCGACGCCGGGCGTGCTCAACGCCTACTGGGCGGGGCAGACGCGCCGCATCCATATCGGCGCGCTCGGCTACGTGATCGGCACCTGGGACCCGATCCGGCTCGCCGAGGAGACCGCGATCCTCGATCACCTGCTCAAGGGCCGCTACTGGGTCGGCCTCGCGCGCGGCTACCAGGCGCGCTGGGCGAACGTGCTCGGCCAGCACTCGGGCGCGGTCGCGACCGTGTCGGACAAGAGCGCGGCCGACCGCAAGAACCGCGAGATTTTCGAGGAACGCGTCGACATGCTGATCAAGTGCTGGACCGAGGAATCGGTCGTGCTCGATGCGGCGAGCTATCAGGCGCCGTTTCCGCGCCGCGGCGTCGAGGGCTATCCGGCCTGGCGCACCGCGCAGGCCGCGGGCGCGCGCGGCGAGACGGACGGGCAGGGCCGCATCGCGCGCATCTGCGTGGTGCCGAAGCCGTTGCAGAAGCCGCATCCGCCCGTAATGGTGCCGACGACGAAAAGCATCGAGTCGATCGAGTTCTGCGCCCGGCGCGGCTTCATCCCGGTGCACTTCACGCCGCTCGCCGGCGTCGTCGAGGCGACGCGCGTGTACAACGAGATCGCCGCGCGCGATGGCGTGAACCTGCCGTTCGGCGCGCGGCAGAACCTGTGCCGCTTTCCCCACGTCGCGCCGACGGCCGCCGATTTCGAGCGGCGGCTGCGCGAGTACGACGTCGACATCTACACGAATTTCTACGGCCCCTTCTTCCCGCAGATGCCGCAGGGCGACGCGGATACGATCGTCGAGGGAATCAAGAACAGCGGCCTGTTCGTCGGCGGCTCGCTCGCCGAAGCGAAGGACGCGTGGCGGCGCATCTACGCTGAGGCGCCGTGCGAGTACCTGACGCTGATCTGGCACTGGGCGCAGGTGCCGCAGGAGGTCCTGCTCGAGGAGCTCGACCTGTTCATGCGCGAGATCTGGCCCGAGCTCGAAGCGGCGGCGTGAGTCTTCGGGGTCATTCCTCCGCATCATGACGCTGCAAACGATGGCGCCATCGCAGCAAATTCCGGTCCGCTGTCATCAATGCGGCCTCGTGCGCGATCGCAGTCGCCGCGATCATGCGATCGGCGGGGTCGCCGCCCAGCCCCTCGAGTTCCGCCGCCAGGACTGCGATTTCGCCGCTAACGGGTAATTCGCGAATGCCGGCCATGAGCAGCTTGGCGCGCAGCTCGCCGGCTGACTTGAGCGCACGCAGCCTGCCCTTGCCGATCAGCATGGCGATCTCCCAAAAGCTGATCGCGCTGATGGCCAGACGGTCGTCGGCCAATGCTTTGCCGACGATCCGCTGGCTTCGCCGGCCGAGGCCGTCGTCGATCGCAAGCCAGACCGCCGCGTGAGTATCGAGCAAGATCACTTGAGCGCATTCCACGCGACGTCGATCGGCGAAATGATGTCCCCGGTGACGAACAGATCATTCTTGAGAATGCCGCGCGCGGTGCCCTTGCGTTCACGGTGCGGAACGAGCTCGGCAATTGCCTTGCCGTTCTTGGTGATGACGACCGTCTCGCCCGTGCGCGCGACCTCGTCCATCAGGGCGAGGCATTTGGCCTTGAATTCCGAGGCCTTGATATGTCGGGTCATGGATCACGCTCTTATCATTATGACCATGGTGATGACCATAGTCATACAATGGCGCGAGACTGGAATCAACGCCACGCGGCCTTGTGGGGCCGGTCTTGCTGCTCGTCGTTCACACGTGGCCGGAAGCAGGATTGCCAGGCGAGGCGCCGGTCGGCCGCATCATCAGTGCGCGCAAGGCGACGGTACGTGAAAGGAAGGCAGATGAAGAAAGGAAGCTCTAAGGCCATCGACACCTCGGATGCACCGGAGCAGCCTGGCTGGTCGGGCGCGAAGCGCGGCCTCATCCGGCAAATCGGCAAGCGCGCTGAGCTCGGCGAGCTGAGTGCGCGTCAGTCCCCTGTTCTGTCGGCCGATCAAACAGCAATTGACGCTCCGGCTTGACGCTGACGTGATCGATTGGTTCAAGACCCACGCGACGTCCGGCGAGGGGTATCAAACCCACATCAACCGCGCACTGCGCGAATACGTGCAGGGGCAGGCAAAGGCGAAGCGGCGATCGAAGATGGCGTAGAGTTCATCTGGAATCGCCACGTCATGCCCGGCCATAGCCGTTCGAAGAACGGCGTCGCTTGCGTAGCGGCTCGGATTCTCAAGATTGCTCAGCGCGGCGAGGCCAGCTTCCCGATCAGCTCCGCCTTGACCTCTTCGGCCCGCGCGTTGTCGATCTGGCAGGTGCCGGCCGCCTTGTGGCCGCCGCCGTCGTAGGAGAGGCAGATCGCGCCGACGTCGACCGGCGAGCCGCGCTCGAGGATCGACTTGCCGATCGCGAACACCGTGTTCTGCTGCTTCACGCCCCACAGCACGTGCATCGAGACGCGGCATTGCGGGAAGAGCGCGTAGACCATGAAGCGGTTGCCGGCGTAGATCGTCTCCTCCCTGCGCAGGTCGAGCACCACCACGTCGTCCTTGACCTCGGCGCAGCGCATGATCTGCGCGCGGAACTGCGGCTCGTGGCTGCGGAAGAGATCGACCCGCTCCTTGACGTCGGGCAGCTCCAGGATCTGCTCGACGCTCAGGCTGCGGCACTCGTCGATCAGCCGCATCATCAGGTCGTAGTTGGAAATGCGGAACTGGCGGAAGCGGCCGAGCCCGGTGCGCGAATCCATCAGGAAGCTCAGCAGCGGCCAGCCTTGGGGATCGAGGATCTCGTCGCGCGTGAACTGCGCGGCGTCCGCCTTGTCGACGGCGCTGAGCAGCTCTTCCCGCACGCGCGGGAAGCGCTGCGCGCCGCCGAAGTGGCGATAGACCACGCGGGCGGCCGAGAACGCCTCGGGATCGATGACGTAGTTCGCCGGCCGGCGCGTCCCGTTGCGGATGAGCTCGCTCGAATGATGATCGAAGGCGAGATGGCAGCCCGGCACGTAGGGAAGGTTGGTGGTGATGTCGCGCGCCGAGATCGCGACCTTGCCGTCCTGCATGTCCTTGGGATGGACGAAGGCGATCTCGTCGATCAGATTGAGCTCTTTCAACAGCACGCCGCAGACGAGTCCATCGAAGTCGCTGCGCGTCACCAGGCGAAATTGCGATGCGGTCACGGTTCCCCTCCCGGATGAAGTGCTCGTGCTTAGCCGAAATCCATAAATACGCGGTTAGCGTGCTTGGGCAGACGGAAGGGTTCGGCTAACCATGCGGGAGGGTCTTGCACCGTCAGGCGCCGAGCAACCACGGCGTGCGGACAGGCTTGCCAAGCATCGACGACAGGTTTGTCGGGCCGCCCGGATATGTGGAAGTCAATATCGTTGTTGAAATATTTGTCGCCATCTTGAGTCCGACACCGAGCTGACCGAAGCTTTGCGGACGGTTGGTACGCGTCACGTGTCGAGGGGAGGATGAAATCATGCGCGCATTACTGACGACGGCCTCGCTCGTATTCGTTCTCTTCTGCACATCCGCGGCATTTGCCCAGCAATGTCCGGCCCCCGGCGATCACTGGTGCGGTCCCGGGAGGGGGTGCTGCCCGGCCGGCGAACGGTGCGCGCCGAAGAATGGCTGCCTCGGCGGCGTACGAAACGGCCCGCGCTGCGGCAGCGGCCGCTGCCAGGAAGGCTACCACTGCATCAACGACGGCGGCGTCGCGCGCTGCGCGCTCAACTGAGCCGGCCGCGGAACGTCGGCAGCCGTTCAGACGTTGCCTCCTAAAGCACATCCCGTTCCTGCGGAATTGGGATGTGCTTGAGATTTTTGCATCGGCGTTCGTTGCGGCTGGCGCGCCCCGGCGACCGGAAGGGCGCTGGGACCGACGCTCTCTGTCTCAAGCCTGTCCGGCGTATTTCACGGAGGCCTACGCCGCCTTTTTTTCCTTCTCCAGCTCGGCGCTCCATTCGCCCTTGGCCGCAAGACCGTTCATGCGGGCGCGATGTGCGAAGGCGCGCTGGGCGACGCCGACGTTCTCGGCCTTGCCGGACCAGGCCTTCTGCGGCGCCGCCTGCAGCGCGCGGCCGTACGAGAAGGTGACGGACCAGGGCAGATCGCCGATGCGGTTGATCGCGTCGAGATGGGCGGTTGCTTCCTCGTCCGACTGGCCGCCGGACAGGAACGCGATGCCGGGCACGGTCGCGGGCACGCAAGCCTTGAGCACCCGCACGGTCTTCTCGGCGACCTCGGCGACCGAAGCGCGCTTCGGCGACTTCTTGCCCGGGATCACCATGTTGGGCTTGAGGACGGTGCCCTCGAGCGCGACGCGCGCCTCGAACAGCTCGTTGTAGACCGTGCGCAGCACCCATTCGGTGACGCTGAAGCAGGTGTCGATGTCGTGGCCGCCGTCCATCAGCACTTCGGGCTCGACGATCGGCACGATCTGCTCGTCCTGGCAGAGCGCCGCGTAGCGCGCGAGCGCGTGCGCGTTGGCCTTGACGCAGGCCCAGGTCGGGATGCCGGCGCCGATATCGATGACGGCGCGCCATTTGGCGAACTTGGCGCCGAGCCCGCGATATTCGGCGAGCCGCTCGCGCAGCCCGTCGAGGCCTTCGGTCACCACCTCGCCCGGGCAGAACGGCAGCGGCTTGGTGCCCTTGTCGACCTTGATGCCGGGCAGCGCGCCGGCGTGCTCGATCACCTTCACCAGCGGCGTGCCGTCCTTGGCGTTCTGCCGGATGGTCTCGTCATAGAGGATCACGCCCGCGATATGGTGCTTCATCGCGTCGGTGGAGCGAAAGAGCAGCTCGCGGTAGTCGCGCCGGTTGTCGGCGGTCGACTCGACGCCGATGGCGTCGAAGCGCTTCTTGATGGTGCCTGTGGATTCGTCCGCCGCCAGAATGCCGCGGCCCGCGGCCGTCATCGCGACGGCGACCTTGTTCAATTCGGCGAGGTTCATCGCACTCTCCTCATGCCAAGCTGTCATGAAATGGTCCGCCCGGACAACGGCCGGCGGACGATTCGGTTCATCTTACCCGCAAAGCCTCGACGCCGGGGAGGGCCTTGCCTTCGAGCCATTCCAGGAAGGCGCCGCCCGCGGTGGACACATAGGTGAACCGGTCGGTCACGCCGGCCGCGTTGAGCGCCGCGACCGTATCGCCGCCGCCCGCGACCGAGACGAGCTTGCCGGCCGCGGTCAGCTCGGCGGCGGCTTCCGCGACCTCGATGGTGCCGTTGTCGAACGGCTCGTGCTCGAAGGCGCCGAACGGGCCGTTCCACACCAGCGTTTTCACCCGCGCCAGCACCGAGACCACGTGCTCGATGCTGCGCGGGCCGATATCGAGGATCATGTCGGTTTCGCCGACATGGTCGACGTCGACGACGCGCGAGGGCGCGTGCGCCTCGAACCTCTCGGCGACGACGGCGTCGACCGGCAGCACGATCTCGCGCTTGCCCGCCTTCGCCTTGTCCATGATCGCGCGCGCGGTCGGGATCAGATCCGGCTCGACCAGCGATTTGCCCATGTTCTTGCCGAGCGCCGCCAGGAACGTGTTCGCCATGGCGCCGCCGATGATCAGCACGTCGACCTTCTCGAGCAGATTGCCGAGCAGGTCGAGCTTGGTGGAAACCTTGGCGCCGCCCACGACTGCCGCGAGCGGGCGCGCTGGATGCTCCAGCGCACGCACGAGCGCGTCGAGCTCGGCCTGCATCGAGCGGCCCGCCACCGCCGGCAGAACGCGGGCGAGCCCTTCAGTCGATGCATGCGCGCGGTGGGCGACCGAGAAGGCATCGTTCACCCAGATGTCGGCGAGCCGCGCAAGCTTGGCGATGAAGCCGGCATCGTTCTTTTCTTCGCCGGGATGAAAGCGGGTGTTCTCCAGGCAGAGGACGTCGCCCGCCTTCATGGCGTTCACGGCGCTCTCGGCGGCCTCGCCGACGCAGTCGTCCGCGAAGGCGACCGGCCGGCCGATGATGCGGGCCGCGGCGCTCGCGATCCGCTTGAGCGAATCCTTCGGATCGCGGCCCTTGGGCCTGCCGAAATGCGAGAGCAGAATGACTCTTCCGCCCTTGTCGGCGATCTCGTTGATGGTCCGGGCCGACGCGGTGATGCGGGTCGAGTCGCTCACGTCGCCATTGTTCATCGGCACGTTGAGGTCGACACGCACAAGCACGCGCTTGCCCTTCACGTCGACCTGGTCGAGCGTACGAAACGCGGACAACTTGCCCCCCGGCAACCCTTTATTCGGCTTCAGCTCAGCTTGCCCATCTCGACCGCGGTGTCGGCCATGCGGTTGGAGAAGCCCCACTCGTTGTCGTACCACGCCATCACGCGCACCAGCGTTCCGTCCATCACCTTGGTCTGGTCCATGTGGAAGATCGCGCTGTGCGGGTCGTGGTTGAAGTCCATCGAGACGTTCGGATCGTTGGTGTAGCCGAGGATGCCCTTGAGCTGCTGCTCGGCGGCGCGCTTGGCGGCGCCGTTGATCTCGTCCTTCGAGGTCGCGCGCTTCGCCACGAACTTGAAATCGATCACCGACACGTTCGGCGTCGGCACGCGGATCGAGACGCCGTCGAGCCTGCCGTTGAGCTCCGGCAGCACCAGGCCGACCGCCTTGGCGGCGCCGGTCGAGGTCGGGATCATGTTCAGCGCCGCGGCGCGGGCGCGATAGAGGTCCTTGTGCAGCGTGTCGAGCACCGGCTGGTCGCCGGTGTAGGAGTGGATCGTGGTCATGAACCCCTTGTCGATGCCGACCGCGTCGTTGAGCACCTTGGCGACCGGGGCGAGGCAGTTGGTGGTGCAGGAGGCGTTGGAAACGACCTTGTGGTCCTTGGTCAGCTTGTCGTGGTTGACGCCGTAGACCACCGTGAGGTCGGCGCCGTCGGCCGGGGCGGAGACGAGGACGCGCTTGGCGCCGGCGGTTAGATGCGCCGAGGCCTTGTCCTTCGACGTGAAGATGCCGGTGCATTCGAGCGCGACGTCGACGCCGAGCTCCTTCCACGGCAGCTGGCTCGGGTCCTTGATTGCCGTCACCTTGATGGCGCCGTTGCCGACGCTGATGGTGTCGCCCTTCACGGTGACCTGGCCGGGGAAACGGCCGTGCACGGTGTCGTAGCGCAGCAGGTGCGCGTTGGTCTCGACCGGACCGAGATCGTTGATGCCGACGACCTCGATATCGGTGCGGCCTGCCTCGGCGATCGCCCGCAGCACGTTGCGGCCGATACGGCCAAATCCGTTGATCCCCACGCGAATGGACATCTCTTACGCTCCCTGCCGTGCGGCGCCCGGACGGCCGCGCGGTTTCAAGTCTTTTATTTAGCGCGAAGTTCCGCGATCACAAACCCGGTTGGCGGATGGCTGGCCGTCATTTTCCGAGCTTGGTCAATGCCGCTTCGGCGATCTTCTCGGGCGTGATCCCGAAATGCTTGTAGAGGTCCTTCGCGGGCGCGCTCGCGCCGAACGTGCTCATGCCTACGAACGCGCCGTCGAGGCCGATGATCGGGTCCCAGCCCTGGCGAATGGCAGCCTCGATGCCGACCCGCACCTTGGCGTCGCCGATGACGGCGCGCTGCGCCTCGGGCGCGGCGGCGAAGAACAGCTCGAAGCACGGCACCGACACGACGCGCGCCGCGACGCCGCGCGCGGCCAGCAGCTTGCGCGCCTCGACGGCGAGCGAGACCTCCGAGCCGGAGGCGAACAGCGAGACCGCGGCTTTTCCGTCGGCCGCAACGATCTCGTAGGCCCCGGCGGCGCAGCGGTTATCGGCGTGATCGCCGAAATTGCGACCCTGGCGCAGCTGCGGCAGGTTCTGGCGGGTGAGCGCGAGCACGCTCGGCGTATGCGCGCTCTTGAGGGCGAGCTGCCAGCATTCCACGGTCTCGACCGCATCGCACGGGCGAAACACCTTGAGGTTGGGGATCGCGCGCAAGGCGGCGAGATGCTCGACCGGCTGGTGGGTCGGCCCATCCTCGCCCAGCCCGATCGAGTCGTGGGTGAGCACATGGATCACCCGCTGGCCCATCAGCGCGGCGAGCCGGATCGCGGGACGGCAGTAGTCGGAGAACACCAGGAACGTGCCCGAATACGGGATGATGCCGCGGTGCAGCGCCATGCCGTTCATGGCGGCCGCCATGCCGTGCTCGCGGATGCCGTAGTGGACGAAGCGCCCGGCCGGATCGGCCGCCGAGAAGACCGACATGCCCTTCGGCTTGGTGTTGTTCGAGCCCGTGAGGTCGGCCGAGCCGCCGACCATCTCGGGGATCGCCGGGACCAGCGCCTCGAGCGCGAGCTCGGAGGCGGCGCGGGTCGCAATGTTCTTCGGCTCGGCGGCGAGCTTCGCCTTCAGGCCCGCGACCGCGGCCGCGAGCTTGTCCTTGTCGAGCTCGCCGCCCATGCGACGCTCGAATTCGGCGCGCAGGGCCGGATCGAGCCGGTTGAGCCGCCGCTCCCAGGCATGGCGCAGCTCGCGCGAGCGCTGCCCGGCGGCGTGCCAGGCGTCGCGCACGTCGGCGGGAATCTCGAAGGCCGGCGCGGTCCAGCCGAGCTTTTCCCGCGCGCCCTTGATCTCGTCGGCGCCGAGCGCGGCGCCGTGGCACTTCTCGGTGCCGGCCTTGGTGGGGGCGCCGAAGCCGATCGTGGTGCGGCACGCGATCAGGCTCGGCCGGTCGGACGCCATGGCGTGCTCGATCGCCTGCGCGATCGCCTGCGGGTCGTGGCCGTCGATGCGGTATGCCGCCCAACCGGCGGCCTCAAAGCGCTTCACTTGGTCGACCGAGTCCGACAGTGTCAGCGGCCCGTCGATCGAGATGCCGTTGTCGTCGAACAGCACGATCAGCCGCGACAGCTTGAGGTGACCGGCCAGCGCGATCGCCTCCTGCGAGATGCCTTCCATCAGGTCGCCGTCGGAGGCGAGCACGTAGGTGTGGTGATCGACGATATCGCGGCCGAACACCGCGGCGAGGTGGCGCTCGGCCATCGCCATGCCGACCGCGTTGGCGAGGCCCTGGCCGAGCGGGCCGGTGGTGGTCTCGACGCCGGGCGTGTGCCCGTATTCGGGATGCCCGGCCGTGATCGAACCGAGCTGGCGGAAGCGCTTGATCTGGTCGATCGTCATCGCGTCGTAACCGAGCAGATGCAGCAGCGCATAGATCAGCATCGAGCCGTGCCCGGCCGATAGCACGAAGCGGTCGCGGTCGGACCAGGCGGGATCGAGCGGATCGAACTTGAGGAAGCGCGTGAACAGGACGGTGGCGATATCGGCCGCGCCCATCGGCAGGCCTGGGTGGCCGCTTTTCGCCTGCTCGACCGCGTCCATGGCAAGCGCCCGGATCGCGTTCGCCATGCGGTCATGGGTGGCCCGATCGAAAGCCGGTTCGGCGTGAGCGGCGCGGGCCGTGGCGCTTGCGGTCATGAGCTGCCTTTGCTGGCGGCGCGCATGGTTCGTTTCGGCGAAATACCGGTTCGCCGATAAGGACATGCGCCAAGTGGCCAAGAGTGAGCGTGCGGCGTCGCGGCCTGATAGCATGTGGGTCCCGTGAGTCAAAAGAAACGGCCGGCCGGCGCCCCGTCCGTCCACATTGAAATCGCGCGGTGACGCGCGGCAGCCGTGCGTCGGCGTTGAAATCCGCCACTCTCGACGTTGACGGAAAGCCGGCGGGCCACGTAAGCTTCTGTTTGTAACATCTTGCCACGCAAGCGGTTTTGCATTGCCGGCCGCGACCTCCCGGTGCGCGTGCCGGCCGTTCGACGAGGCAGCGTGTGACCGAGACAGGCACGATCGACACCGCAACCCGGCGGCTGCAGTCCGCGCTCGAAGCGCTCGACGGCGCGGTCGGGCGCCGGCTGGAGCGCGACCAGGGCCAGGCGGCGCTCGCCTCGCAGGTGCATGCCTTCGACGCGGACCGTGCGCGGCTTGCGGCCGAGCTCGACGCCGCGGCCGCCCGCGGACGGGCACTGGAGACGACCAATCGGGAGGTGGCGCAGCGGCTCGATGCGGCGATCGCGACGATCCGCGCGATCGTCGAGACGGGCGAGCGCTAGCGCATGATCCAGAAAAGTGGGTACCGGTTTTCGGAAAAGATCATGCGCAAACACTTGAGTGAACATTCGCGGGGACACGCGTGGGGCAGGTGAGCGTCAGCATCAACGGCCGGCAGTACCGGATGGCGTGCGACGACGGGCAGGAGGGGCATCTCACCCAGCTCGCCCAGGATCTCGACCAGCGCATCGAGCAGCTGCGCAACGATTTCGGCGAGATCGGCGACATGCGTCTCACCATCATGGCGGCGCTGCTGATCGCCGATGAGATGAGCGAGCAGGGCCATCGGCTGCGCCGCGCCGAGGACGAATGCTCGGCGCTGCAGGACGCCCGCATGGTCGCGGCGGACCGCGCCAAGGCGACCGAGGCCGCGATCGTCGCGGCGTTCAACGCGGCGGCCGAGCGCATCGAGAACCTCGTCAAGGCGCTCGACGGCCGCGGCGACAGCGCGCGCGGATAGCGGTGATCCTTCGCCTTCCGCGCGCATTGTCCTTCACGCGGCGCCGGGCCGCGAAGCTCACGCACCGCAACGCGCTGGCGCGTCTCAAATCGCTCGGCTTCGCGCCGGCCGTGATCTACGACATCGGCGCCTACCGGGGCGGCTGGACCCGCGTCGCGTCCGAGGTGTTTCCGGACGCACAGTTCGTGCTGTTCGAGGCGAACGGCGATCACGCGCCCGAGCTGGCGGCGTCCGGGCATCGATATTTCATCGCGGCGCTCGGCGCCGCCGACGGCGGCGCGCGCGCCTTCCACGTGCCGCGCGCCGGCGACGTGACCGGCGCCTCGCTCTATGTGGAGAATACCCCGCATTACGCGGCAGCGAACCTGCAGGTGCGCGAAGTCGCGACCATGCGGCTCGATACGCTGGTCGCGCGGGAAAAGCTGCTGGCGCCGGACCTCGTCAAGGTCGACGTGCAGGGCGCAGAGCTCGAGGTGCTCGCCGGCGCGAGCGCGACATTTGCGGGCGCACGCGTGCTGGTCCTCGAAGTTTCGCTCGTCGACTACAACAAGCGGGCGCCGCTGATCGCCGAGGTGATCGCGGCGGTCGATGGCATCGGCTTCAAGTGCGCCGATGTCGCCGAGCTGCATCGGACACCGGCGAATTTCGTGCTGCAGCTCGATCTCGTATTCGTGCGGCCGCCGCTGTTGGCGAAATATGGCGCGGCCGCGGGCATTGTCCCCTGAAGTGGATTTATTTGGCGCATGTTCTTGTCGGCGAACCGGCCTCCACTTCGCCGGAACATGCGTTATTCGGGTTGGCAACGAGCCACCCGTCGCACTACATTGGCCGTGCGGGGCTGCGAGGTGCGTACGGAGTCATATTCTCGGGGCCTTATCGATCCTTAAGGGAGCTGTCCCTGACCGGGCCCGTGGGCTCGGACATATGGCGCCCACCTACTTTCGTAGGGAACCCGGGATCGCTACTCCAACGGCTGAGCGGCTCCGCACTTACTCTGCCGACATTGCGAGCCCTCGGGTCTTGCCTTCGGCAAGCCCAAGAATGAACTCAGCGAAGCAATCCCGCGCCGCATGTACCTGCGGGCCGAGATCGCTTCGGGCGCTTCGCGCCCTCGCAATGACGATGTTGGAGCGAAATGGCGGACCCTGCCACTATCGACTCGCGCAAGGCCGACATCCGCACCGCGGCGATCGCGCGCCGCGACGCGCTGCCGGCTGCCGACCGTGCGGCGGCAGCGGCTGCGATCGCGGCGCGGCCGCTGCCGGTTGCGGTCGCGCCGGGCGCGATCGTGTCGGGCTTCTCGCCGCTCAAGAGCGAGATCAATCCGGTGCCGCTGATGCGCGCCTTTGCGGCGGCGGGTGCCCGGCTCGCGCTGCCGGTCGTCATGGGCAAGGGCAGGCCGCTCACCATGCGGGCGTGGACATTCGGCGAGCCGCTCGTGTCCGGCGTCTGGGGCATCCGCGAGCCGCCGCCGGAGGCGCCCGAGGTGTTTCCCGATATCCTGATCGTGCCATTGCTCGCCTTCGATCGCGCCGGGCGGCGCATCGGCTACGGCGCCGGCTACTACGACATGACGATCGCGCGGCTGCGCGGCATGAAAGCGGTGACGGCGATCGGCATCGCGTATGCGGCGCAGGAGATCGACCAGGTTCCCACCACGCCCCGCGACGCCGCCCTCGATCTCGTGCTAACGGAGCGCGAGGTGATCGACCTGCGGAAGAACTGAACGTGCGAATTCTCTTCATCGGCGACGTGGTGGGGCGCAGCGGCCGAGCGGTCGTCACGGAGCGGTTGCCGAAGCTCGTGCGCGACTGGAAGCTCGATCTCGTGATCGTCAACGGCGAGAACGCGGCGGGCGGCTTCGGCATCACCGAGACGATCTACCACGACTTCCTCGACGCCGGCGCCGACGCGATCACGCTCGGCAACCACGCCTGGGACCAGAAGGAGGCGCTCGTGTTCATCGAGCGGGCGCCGCGGCTGATCCGCCCGCTCAACTATCCGGCCGGCACGCCCGGCCGCGGCGCCGCCCTGGTCAAGGGCAAGAACGGCGGCGAGGCGCTGATCGTCAACGCCATGGGCCGCGTGTTCATGGACCCGCTCGACGATCCGTTCGCGGCGCTCGATCGCGAGCTCGCCGCCTGTCCGCTCAAGCGCGGCGTCGACGCGATCGTGATCGACATGCATGCCGAGACGACGAGCGAGAAGCAGGCGATGGGGCATTTCCTCGACGGCCGCGTCAGCATTGTGGTCGGCACCCACACGCATGCGCCGACCGCCGACCAGCGCATCCTGCCGGGCGGCACCGCCTTCGTGTCCGACGTCGGCATGACGGGCGACTACGACTCGGTGATCGGCATGACCAAGGACGAGCCGATCGGGCGCTTCCTGCGCAAGATCGCGACCGCGAAATTCGAGGCCGCGATGGGGCCGGCGACGCTGTGCGGCCTCGCGGTCGAGACCGACGACGCGACCGGGCTCGCCAGGAAAGTTGGCGCGGTGCGCATCGGCGGCGTGATCGAGCAGGCGCAGCCGACGTTCTGGGACTAGGCGCTCGTCTGGATTTTGCCCGTCGGGCGCCTTATAAGCCGGCGATCACGGGATCAGGGACTTCAAGCATCACCGCGCGCCGGCGCGCGGCAGGTCGTGTCGAACGGTTGTGGGCCATGGCTGGACATTCGCAATTCAAGAACATCATGCATCGCAAGGGCCGCCAGGATGCGGCCAAGTCGAAGCTGTTCGGCAAGCTTGCGCGCGAGATCACGGTGGCGGCGAAGCTCGGCATGCCCGACCCGGCGATGAACGCGCGTCTGCGCGCGGCGATCATCGCGGCGCGCGCGGAGAACATGTCGAAGGACTCGATCGAGCGCGCGATCAAGAAGGCGCAGGGCAGCGACGCCGAGAGCTATGACGAGATCCGCTACGAGGGCTACGGGCCCGGCGGCGTCGCGCTGATCGTCGAGGTGATGACCGACAACCGCAACCGCACCGCCTCCGACGTGCGCTCGACCTTCACCAAGCACGGCGGCAATCTCGCCGAGACCGGCGCGGTGTCGTTCATGTTCGACCATGTCGGGGTGATCGAGTACGACTCCAAGGTCGCCTCCGCCGACCAGATGCTGGAGGCCGCGATCGAGGCGGGCGCCGACGACGTGGCCTCGAGCGAGAGCGGCCACGAGATCTACGCCGGCCAGGAAAGCTTCCACGAGGTCGCCAAGGCGCTCGAGGCGAAGTTCGGCGAGCCGCGCAAGGCGACGCTGACCTGGAAGCCGCAGAACACGATCGCGGTCGACGACGACAAAGGCGAAAAGCTGCTCCGGCTGATCGAGACCCTCAACGAGCACGACGACGTGCAGAACGTCTACGCCAATTTCGAGGTCTCGGACGCGCTGGTGCAGAAGATGAGCGCGTAGGGCGAGGTCGAGCGCATGCCGCTGCCGCGCGAGCACCTGCTCGACGAGCTGGCAACGGCATATGTGCAGGCCGTTGTCGCTGCTGCAGGCGCGACCCTTGCGGTCAGCCGACGGGATTACGGTGTCGACGGTGTCGTCAAGGACATCAAAGCCGGCGGCGCGGACGGATATTTCGAAACAGGTTTTCCGATCGAATTTCAACTGAAAGGGACGGCGGTCGCTGGTGCGACCTCGGGCCACATGAAGCACGACCTTCGCGTACGAAACTACAATTTGATCGTTTCCCGTTCCGTCCACGCAACTCCGTACTATCTGTTCTTGGTGTGCTTCGATCAGGTAGCGGCAAATTGGGCTGTCGTTGAACCGCAAAAGCTGGTGCTGAATGCGGCCGCCTTCTGGTGGAGACAATTCGGCACGAGGACGGAAAATACAGCCTCGGTCAGGATCGAAGTTTCAGAGGAAAATCGTCTCACTCCAGCCGCGATTAGAGCTATGCTGGACGCCTCGCGAGCGAGGGTCTCTCGATGATCGATGCAGGACCGAGCCTTGAAGCCGCCAGAGGCCTCGCGGCAACCGAACTCCTGAACTATCTGCTCGCCAGAGGCTGGACCGCCCGGCCATCCCGGATCGACGGAATTTCGATCGTTTCGAAGAATGTGCCGGGGGCCGATGGGCCCGCCGAATTCATTCTGCCAGTTGAGCCGGGCTGGGAGGAAGAACAGCGGCGAGTTGCCGACGCGCTCAGGACCATATCGGCCATCGAAGGGCGCCCTGTGACGAGCATCGCCGATGATGCGCGTACGTTGGCCAGCGATGATCGTCAGCCGTCATCCGTTGCCGGCGGCTTTCGCGACGATCCGGAAAATTAGCAACTTACGGCGTAGAACCTGCATTACGTCCACCTGCTCCCTAGGCCGCGCGACTCCGGGGGGTTATCAAGACGCTCGATGACGCGACCGATTCGCATTCTCGGCATCGACCCGGGGCTCCGCCGCACCGGCTGGGGCGTGATCGACGTTGCGGGCAATCGCTTGATCTACGTGGCCTGCGGGTCGGTCGCGTCCGACGACAAGGCGGCGCTCGCCGACCGGCTGGTGGCACTGCATGCGGGGCTGATGCGCGTGGTCGACGAGTTCCGGCCCATCGAGGCCGCGGTCGAGGCGACCTTCGTCAACAAGGATGCCGTCGCGACGCTGAAGCTCGGCCAGGCGCGCGGCGTCGCGCTGCTCGCACCGGCAAGCGCCGGGATTGCGGTCGCCGAGTACGCCCCCAATCTGGTGAAGAAGACCATCATCGGGGCGGGCCACGGCGAGAAGGCGCAAATCCGGGTGATGATCGGCGTGCTGCTGCCCAAGGCCGAGCCGAAGACGCACGATGCCGCCGACGCGCTGGCGATCGCGATCTGCCATGCGCATCACCGGCAGAGCGTGGTGCATAGGATCGCGGCGGGATGAGCGGCGCGCGCCAAGAGCACCTTCTTCTCCCTCCCCGGCTTGCGGGGGAGGGCGGGGAGGGGGCTGCCGCTTGCTCCGGCGCCCTTGGACTTGCTCCCTCCCGGCGCGCTTCGCGCGCGTCCCTCCCCCGCAAGCGGGGGAGGGGAAAGAGTCACGCATGATCGGCAAGCTCAAGGGCATCCTCGACAGCTACGGCGAGGACTTCATCATCGTCGACGTGCACGGCGTCGGCTACCTGGTGCATTGCTCGGCCCGCACCCTGCAGGCGCTGCCGGGCGAGGGGCAGCCGGTGACGCTCGCGATCGAGACGCATGTGCGCGAGGACCAGATCCG
>Ga0335081_10002531_pt1 | contig 28780 bp, 30 predicted proteins | sample Lox_Sample_35_FD_206713 | JGI IMG/M metagenome (GOLD analysis project Ga0335081, IMG submission 206713) | Soil microbial communities from Loxahatchee National Wildlife Refuge, Florida, United States - Lox_Sample_3.5 | ecosystem: Environmental > Terrestrial > Soil > Wetlands | place: USA...
AACTTGTAGCTGGCTATGGCCTTGCAGTTGCTGCAGGTGGCGTAGCCGAACTTATCGACTGTGAATTGTGTGCGACTACCACATGTTTGGCAGATACCCGTAAAACCCCTCAGCTTCCCCGAATCAGGATCCTTAGGTGCTAGAACCTTTCTATCTGCTTTCGCGGCAATTTCCTTTGCCCTCTTCTGTTCCTCGTTCAGTTTCCTCAAGTATGAGGCTGGTAGTTTACGGGGCATGGATCTACCTCGTCTTTCTCAAGGACGACAAAACTTCCCTTCTCTGACGACCCTAATCCGTTTGCCGGTCTCCGCACGGTCAGACACACGTGAGAAAAGCGTCATGCCTTTAAATCATCCAATTCCAAAATCCAGCACTAGGCGGCTTCGGGTATAGTGACGGCTCTAACTGATTCTCACGGGCGCGTTGCGCGCAAACTTCGGATATCGGTTACCGACCGTTGCAACTTCCGCTGCCAATTCTGCATGCCCACCCATCCTGTTTGGTTGCCACATAACGAGATCCTCACCTACGAAGAAATTTACCATATTTCGTCTCTCTTCGCGAAGATGGGTGTGGAAAACATTCGGTTGAGTGGTGGCGAACCTCTAATGCGTCAGGACATTGAGAAACTCGTCGAGCTGTTGGCAAGGATCCCGGGCATCCGAGGGCTGAGCATGACGACAAATGGCTTTCTGCTCGCAGAGAAGGCTACGGCTCTGCGAAAGGCGGGTCTGAAGGGCGTGACCGTGAGTCTGCACAGTCTTAGGTCAGATCGTTTTGCTGAGATAACTGGTGGAGGCGCCCTTCAGAGAGTCATTTCTGGCATAAGAGCCGCGAAGAGCAACGGCTTCAGTCCAATCAAGATCAATGCTGTGATCACGCGCGGATGCAATGATGACGAAATTGTAGATTTAGCGTCCATAGCTGTGGCAGGTGACGTTGCTGTGAGGTTTATCGAGTACATGCCCTTCGATGGCCAGAAACATTGGGGTATGGAGAAGGTAGTTAGTGGCGAGGAGATTCTGAAGAGAATTAGAGAACACTACGAACTCCTCCCCGTTCCGCGGGCTAACGGAAGCACTGCCCAGAACTACAAGTTTGAAGACGGCGGAGGCGAGATTGGAATAATCACCTCAATCACTAGACCCTTCTGCTCCGATTGTGACCGGATTCGTCTTTCAGCTGACGGCAAGATAGTTCCGTGCCTATTTGATCGAACGGGTTTCGATATTCGACCGCTAGTCAGGAATCACGCGCCAGACGACGAGATCATGGCTTTCATTCGCGATGCGGTCTCACGCAAGGCTCCCGGTGTCGAGATGCTACTCAAGCAACAGACACTGCAACATATTCGACCAATGCATACAATCGGCGGTTAGCTGGGGTCGCAGAATACGAACGGTCTTAAGTACTGAATTCTTCAGTGGAACCCCAATCTTATTAGAAAGGGCGTTCGTACGTTTCCAAAAATCTAAGCGAGCAACAGCGCTTCACAAGTATTCCAACATTCCTATGGTGTGAGTGATGAGTCAGCCAAACCTCGTACGTATCGGCAAGAAACCGGTAATGAACTACGTAACCGCCTGCGTCACCCTATTCAATTCAGGCAACGGGGAAGTTATGGTCCGAGCCCGAGGTCAGACGATTGAGAAAGCCATCGACACCGTACAAATGCTTAGACGAGGATTCATCAAGGACGCGGTCGTTAAGCACATACAACTTGGCTCGGAGGACGTAACTCGTTTCGACGGTACTCGAGGAAACATCTCAACAATAGAAATCACACTCACCCGCGGAGCAGAGGAAGAGGGGTCCGAGCAAGAAACGCAAGAACCGGAAACAGAAGAATCTGTTTCTTAGGATGATTCAGCGGACTCGCAAGTGCTTTATCTAAAGCAGATCAGAGATAACGCATGCCATCGCAACGTTTCGCATACTGTATACTGCTGTTAGCTACGCTCATGGCATTAGTATCTGTGCCCTCGGCGCATGCGCAATTTGTGAACAGTTTCACAAATTCACGTTCGCTTCTCTCTTCTCCATTCACCGTTCAAACCCCAAGTGTTGTAAAGGTAGGCATTTACGTCATCCAAATTGGACAAGTGAACCTGGCTTCCGGTACCTATACAATCGATTTCTATCTGACCCTGCAATGTAGCGGAAAGTGTACGGTAGGGTCTTTCGAATTCCTCGATGGCCACGCAACGAATGTTGTATTGATTGAGAACGAGACCAATCTCAAGCAGTACAGAATTGAGGGGGAGTTTCTCCGCAACCTCGACCTTCGAAATTACCCCTTCGACTCCCACATACTTCAGATTCAGATTGAAGACCAATTACTTACTAAGGATCAGTTAGTTTACGTGCCCAATCCTAACACCAGCGGGATGGACCCAAATGTAGTTGTCGTAGGTTGGGTTGTCTCCGGTTGGAACGGAACAGCTGTCGATCACTTCTACCCGCCATACAACGAGACTTATTCACGCTACGTGTTCACGATCAACATAGCCAGACCCGGTTGGACCAGTGCCGTCGATATGTTTCTCCCAGTTCTCTTTCTAGTCTTCATCTGCCTAGCATCAATGCTATTGACGGGTAGCAGGCTTGAGAGTAGGATAATCCTTACCGTCACGACCCTCCTTGCAGCGGTGTTCTTTCAATTCACGTTGGATAGTACACTTCCACCACTCGGCTACTTCACTTTCGCAGACAAATTCATGATCACAACATACATGATCATGGTTTCCACTCTCGTCATCGCGATTGTCCTTCTCAAGTACAACGACAGGAAGGATGAGGTTAAGGCGGAGAAGATTCAGCATTACTCGATTTTAATTATGCCCATACTTGCAATAGTGGTTTATGTGGTGACTTTTCTCATCTTCCTATAATGGAGCATGTCTCCCTGTAGATGATCTGCCTTCCTGCGATTTGATGGGAAAGCATATCTCCGATCTAAGTTGGAGTATGAGGCGTGGTTGTTATGGAAATTAAGCGTGTAGGCGTGCTTGGCGCGGGTCTCATGGGTCATGGGATTGTGCAAGTCTGTGCACAAACCGGTGACTTCGACGTAACGATGCGGGACATTGAACAACGTTTCATTGATAACGGCATGAATATGATCAAGGCCAGTCTTCAACGCTTCGTCAAGAAAGGCACGCTAACAGAAGCAGAATCCAACAGAATTCTGGGAAGAATTCACCCAACATTGGATATGAAGGAGGCCGTCCGGGACGTAGACCTAGTTATCGAAGCGGTAACCGAGAACCCGCCCCTGAAGAAATCGGTCCTCACTGAAGCGGACAACCTCGCCCCACCACACGCAATTATCGCCTCCAACACTTCATCGATCAGCATTACCGAGATAGGAGCCGCGACTAGGCGCCCCGAGAAAGTGTGCGGTATGCACTTCTTCAACCCGCCACAACTGATGCGACTTGTGGAGATTGTCAGGGGTTTGAAGACGTCGGATGAAACGGTTAAGGTTATTCGAGATGTTTCTTCGAAGCTAGGCAAGGAGTTTGTTGTTGTCAAGAAGGATACACCAGGTTTCATCGTGAACCGTATTCTTGTGCCCGCGATAAACGAAGCAATATTCCTCGCAGCCGAGGGCGTTGCGGATCCCGAGGACATCGACAAGGCCATAACCCTTGGGCTAAACTGGCCCATGGGACCTCTGAGGCTTCTTGATTACATTGGCGCTGATACTCAGCTCTTCATCTCAGAGGTACTGGTAAACGGGTTTGGTGACCAGAAATTCAGGCCGAGCTCCTTACTCAAGAACATGGTTCGAGCCAACCAACTCGGACGGAAGACCGGGAAGGGCTTCTATGATTGGACGGAAAAGAAGTAGAACGGTAGGAGATGAATTATGACTGGGCAAAGCGGCGTCGAGAAGGTAAACATCGCTCAGAAGTTTAGTATGTTCAGTGAATACTGGGTCCCATACATCGTTGGCGAGCTCAACGAATCGTATGTCAAGGTCGACAAACTCAAGGGGCCATTCGTGTGGCACAAGCACGACAATGAAGACGAGCTATTCCTAGTCACAAAGGGAAAACTCGTCATAAAACTCAGAGACAAAGACATCACGCTGGATGAGGGAGAGTTCGTCATAATTCCTAAAGGCGTCGAACACATGCCAGTTGCAGAGACAGAAGCGCATGTGGTGCTGATTGAACCGAAATCAACTTTGAACACTGGCGATGTGAAAAACGATAGAACCGTGGCCCAACTCAAGAGAATCTGAGCCTGTCAACGCAACGTTTGGCCGACTTCGACTGGAACATTAGATAAAAGGTATTCTAGTTCAAACTGCTGCTAGAGACCAAACTTTCTGAACGCGTAGAATTTGGGGGCGTCTGCGCATAGAGTGAATGCTGCAGAGAGACCCAGCGCGGCTAGAACCTCCGGGAGCGTAATTGCGGTTATGATGATTCCGAAGATGCCTATCAAGACGAAACTAACCACCGCTGCTGCGCTCGCTATCGAGAGTTCCCGTCCTGGCCTGGAGGTCCAGAAATGGTCTCTCTCCCTCACGATTAACACCCGGAATAGGCTTGTGAACACTAGTGTGAGAAGTACGAAGGTCTGGAGAGCTGGAAGTGGCATGCGGTAATAGTTTGTGCCAAGGAGCATCGCCACGCCTCCCTCCACAATCAAGAACGCTCCGATGATGAGCGAAGCCGATGTGACGTTCTTCACGTTCCAAATATTCGGGCTCTCTGTGGTCTTCACGTTGTCAGTGGCTAAGGACATTGTTACGAAATCGTTTGCAAAAACCAAGAGAACCATCCCTAAGACGGAAAGCACGACCTGGTGAAGCCAGAAAAATCCTAGGACAAGGACGCCGACGAATTGGACTACTTTCGTGACCTTATTGATGACCCATGTTAACATCCTTTGATAGATTTGTCTACTCGTGATGATCGCGTTCAAAATGACTTTGAGTCCTGGTTCCGTCAAAACGATGCTGGAGGAGGCTTTGGCCACATCGGTCGAATTGCTTACCGCTATGCCAACTTCGGCCTGTTTGAGGGCGGGTGAATCATTTACACCATCCCCCGTCATTCCTACCAAGTAGCCTTGTGATTGTAGGATTTTGACAATCTTGTATTTATCCTCGGGATAGATTTCGGCAAGCCCATCGTATTCATCCAAGATCTTGGCTTGATCTATGGCTGAGGAGTTAGCCAGTTTCGACATCTGAAAGATCCTATTGCCCAGATTCACTTCGTTTGCAACCTCTTTCGCAATCGCAGTGTTGTCTCCGGTCAGCATCTTCGTCTTAATCCCCAACCCTTTCAATTCTTCAATAGTTGTTTTCGAATCGGGTCGAGGAGGGTCGGTTAACGGTAGCAGACCTACCAGACTGAGGTTATCTAGGTCGTCGCCAGCCGATTTGGCGACGGCAAGAGTTCGACAACCCTTTTCTGAGAGCAATTCGACTTCACGTTCAAGATCAGTCTTAGTCGCATCATTGATTCTGCAGATCGCCACGACAACTTGTGGAGCTCCCTTTACTACTCTAAATCGCTGTCCGCTGTGTTCGACAATGGCTTCAGCTCTTTTCGTTGCTGGGTCAAATGGAGTAAACGAGACTTGCGAATATGGTTCGTTTTTTGTTGGAAGTCCTCTAGCGTAGGAAATCACTGCCGAGTCGATTACGTCATGCAGCTCCTCCTTCGAGGCCATCGCTGCTAGGGCCGCAACTTCGTCGGCTTCGAACCCGCCAAAGGGTATGGGGTTGAGGGCCTCTAGCTTGTTCTGAGTGATCGTACCAGTCTTGTCTAGGCAGAGTACTTCCATTGATGCGGCGTCCTCAATGGAGTTGAGTCTGGTCACTAAGACTCCCTCGCGGACTAATTGCATGGCTCCAACGGAGAGGACAATCGCGAAGACTGCTGGCAAAGCGACGGGAACGGAACCCATTAGAAAAATCAACGCGAAGCTTACGACAGTTAAGGGATCTAGGCTCCGTGAGAGGACCGCGTCCAATGCTACTGATAGTAGGGCCGCTATTCCAATGTACATTGAATATTTGACGATGGTTGACATTACTTGTTCTTGATGGGATTTCGGTCGAGCTATTTTCACCAGTTCGGCGGTCTTGCCGAAGTACGTGTTCGCCCCCGTGTTGAGTACGAGACCCTTTGCCTCGCCTCGTTTTATGATCGAACTTGAGTAGAGGACTCCGGATTGGCGAGCGGTGACGGGAAGTGATTCGCCCGTTAGGGCTGATTGATCAACTGACACTTCGCCTGAGACTACCTTGGCGTCGGCAGGCACTAGGTCGCCTAGGCCAACCTGGATTATGTCCCCGGGAACAACCTGCTTAGCATCTCTGAGCGCCCAGTCTCCATTTCTAAGAACTTTGGCCTTAATTGCGAGTCGACTTTTCAGGAGTTCAAGTGCCTTCATAGAGCTGCGGGTGTGCTGAAACCCGATCGCAGCGTTAATGGTGAGCAGTGCGAAGACTATGGCGGCCTCCAAGATATGGCCCGTGGCGTATGAGAGGATGATCGTCAATTCTAGAAGCCACGGCATCGGTCCCCAATATCGCGCCAAGAAATCGAGAAATGGATTCTTTCGCTTTTCCACTAGTTCGTTGGGGCCGAACTCTATGATGCGCTTATCCGATTCATTTTCGGTGAGACCATTCACTGATGAGGCGAGAGTTGCGTATGCGTTGTCTAGAGGCATATCGACGAAGCTTGATGTAGGTTTGATGTTCACCGAGCTCGTAGCAGCGCTCCCTCCTCTGACTTTTCTTTCTTTTGGCCGCAACTAGGCGAATACTTGTAAGACTTCCTTAGATTTGATTAATGTTCCAATTCAGTTGCGCTAAGACTAAGACGGGTGTCGTGTTGCTTCAAGCAATTGGTCTCCTCAAAGCGAGACTTAACTCTTAACGTGAAGTCTTTCCTTGGTTCGTGGATCTTACCTGCTCTCAACATCGAAATTTTTCAATTAACCCGGATGCATATGGAGTCTTGTTGACACAAGGGGCTGCTATCATAACTGAACGTACTACGTATACCGCGTTCGGCCAGAAAACTAGGTGAAGTCGCCGCTTCGACCGCTTATTCCGCCAAAGGGTACTCCCAATCCCTTGTCGGCTTTGAATTGAGCTTGGTCCATGGCTATGGCGTAGGCGAGGATTATGTAAGGGGCGATTTCTTGACTTTGCACCTCCACTGCATAAGCGTCCCGAATGGTGACCCATTTCTTATGGATCTGAGCGACCTGGCCACCCGCGGGTGATTGAATTGAGAATTCATGTTCAGTTACGTTGCCCTTTATTCTTCCAATCTCCCTTCCAGCCGAATCTTCAAGCCACCACTCTGAACCTATTACCTTCAGAATCTTCTTCCTAACCACAGCGATCAAACCTCCTTGTTGATCGTAGATTTCGAAAGTCGGCCTAACCGTCAACACCTTACCCCGTATCTCCCCAATCCTTGTTCCCCCTGGAGTCTCGAACGAGAGCTGCGGACCCCAGCTGACCAACTTCTTCTTCACAAAGGCGAGAAGGTTGCCGCTCCGATCTTTGATCCCGTAAGTGTCCCTCAGCGCAGCGATTTTCTGCTCAATAATATACTCAGAACCTGAGAAGACTGGACTTGCGATGTTTCCTGGTTGAACAGGCGACGACGCAGTTTCGAGTTTGTTTCCACAATTCGTACAGAACTTACTGTTCTCAGGCACTTCTTTACCGCAGGATGGACAGCATACCAAAGACATCAGTTCGAGCTCCACCAAGTGGTCCGGCAATATAGGTTCCTTCCCGAACGTGTTAACGGGTGTACTCCACCCTAATGAGGGGGTGGAGGGTACCTCCCACAAATTCGTGCGTCATGCCATATACCCTATCCGGGTCGATCACCAGGTAATGGGTCCAGTTGGGAAGTCAATAATACTTCTCTCTTCGTTACCCCCACATCGTCGCGAGGATGGCTCTTGTCATACGCGGTTGCATTTGTGCGGGATTTCACGCAATCTCTCATCACACTCTTCGTTCTACTCAACCCAATCGGCGCGATCCCATTCTTTCAAGGTCTGACGGCTGAAGCTACGCAGGAGCAGAAGGCCGCGATCGCGAAGAGAGCAACCATAATTGCGATTGCCGTACTGATGGTGTTTGCGTACCTTGGCGACATCATTCTTGGCGCTCTTCAAATAACCACTTACTACGTGATGATCGCGGGGGGCGTATTCATTCTCGTCTTTGCGGTGAAGGATGTCGTCTCATCCGAGAGCCAAGCTCACGCAGAGTCCCTAACAAAGAAGAGCAAGAAAGTCACGGGTCGTGTAGATGAGGGAGTGGCAGTTTTTCCGCTCGCGATTCCGTTGTTGGCTGGTCCGGGGGCCATTGCAACGGTGATGGTTCTGAACAATCCTCAATATGGTGCCTTGACAGGCTGGACTGATTTCACCACATTATTAGCAATAGTAGTCGACTGCCTCATCGTATGGTTTCTCTTCAGTTTGAGTAATCGATTGATGAGATTTCTGAAGCCCTCGTTCATGGTGATTACCGGAAAGGTGATGGACATACTAATGGGAGCGATCGGGATCGCGTTTCTAGTGCATGGAGCCGTAGCGATCTTCGGCATCTCACTCCCGTAAACCATACCCTCTTCCTAACATTCGGATTTCCTGATGTCAAGAAAGATCTGCTGAGGATTCCCGTTTAGTAGACTTACCAGAGAACGGTAGTTATGATGACTGCCACACCGATTGTGAGAAACACGAAAACAGAAAAAAGCCTCAACCTCTTCGGCGACAAGAATCTCCGAAGTTGTGTGCCTAAGAATGTCTCGACTGCTGTGGCAGCAATGAGTGCAGATAGTGCAGCAACGAATACAAGTATTGCATCCCGGAAGCGAGCTAGGAAGATTATCGTGAGGATTTCTGTCGCGTCACCCGCAAGGTCTAGGAAAGCAAGCATGGCCACGGTGGTTAGAAAAGCCACTAGAACGTTCTTCCTAGTTGCGCGTGATAGAACCTCACTCTTTTCACTCCCAAGCTCCTCCGCGCTTGATTGGGACAACTGCCAAAACCCATAACCAATCATAATCGCCCCTCCTGCCAGTTTGATCCAAAGAACTGGGACGATGGTTAGGATCAGGTACCCAAAGGTGATTATGATAGCGGTCGTGATCGCAAATGCGGTTGAGCCTGCAAAGAAGACAAACCACGCTCTTCTACGAGTCGCCAAAGTGAGGAGTAGGAAAGCATCCTTGTCGGCAAGTTCAGCAACGAAAATGGCAATGGCGACTGTAAGGAAGGCTGTGGAGTTGACATCGAACATCCCTGAACCGTTCCGAGATAGTAAGCACTGAATGCTCGTAAGGAGTGACGCGTATTTTAACGCTCAAGCGCGACGCGGAGATTGGCACGCGAGCTCGTAGGGTGAATAGGTGTCTATTCGGGAGGTCAGTTGCCAATTAGGTGCTTGCAGTAGTGGCTTTTGCTGGGATAAACGATTGAGCATGTCAATTGCGTATTCCGAGAATTGAAGATGATGCGCAGTCAGAATATGTGACTTCAAGGAAGACTATGGGCATTCGTCAACTCTTCTGTAAGCGTAATACTTGAAACGAAAACGAGTTCGAGGTAATCAGATCCTTATACTATGATTCTCGTAATTCTTTCAAATCCTCAGGAGTATCGATATCCCTCAAGACACCGATCGTCCCAACCTCTACGAAGTTAACCTCGCTCTCGTGGTTTCTAACGACGAATTTCAATCCGTATGTTTGCTCATTGATGTTCTCGATTTCTGAAAAGAGACTTCGATCGAATAGAATAGGGTGACCGGCTTCACCGTTGTGTGCTGCTACAATTATCGGTTTTTCTTTATTGTTGTAGTCGTCTATGACCATGTTGATCGATCGCGGGTCGATGCTTGCAACGTCTCCCGGCAAGACGAGTATTGCGCGCGTCGAATTGCTGACCGCCCTGAGTCCTGCTCTTACCGAACTGCTCTGTCCACTCTCGAACTCCTGGTTCGTAACAAAGTTGCATGGGAAGTCGCTCAGTTCTTGTCGAATTCGATCCGCCTCCCAACCTAGAACAACGATAACGTCGTCGACTTTCGACTGGATTGCAGCTTGAACTACCCTGCGAATCATCGATTCGCCTTTGATGTCTGCGAGTAGTTTGTTCTTGCCACGCATGCGGCTGGATTTCCCGGCGGCTAGTACTATCATTGACAGCATTCTCTAGTCGTCCTGCTTAGAGAGTCATTGGAAGAAAATCTGCTTCGCCAGGTTTTCCAATCACATGACCGCTCTCGTAGATAACGCGACCTCGTTGCATCGTTAGAATGGGCCAACCCTTCAATGTCCATCCCTCGTATGGTGTCCAACCAACCTTGTAGTGGAGGTCTTCAGCCCGAACTTTTCGGGTGAGCTTCAAGTCGATTATAACCAAGTCAGCATCGGCTCCTCTTTGCAAGACTCCTTTTCTTGGATACATCCCGAAGATTTTGGCGGGTCTTTCGCAGCAGACTCTTTGAAGAGTTGCTAGAGTTACTCGCTTTTTGTGGACCCCTTCGCTTAGCAGAAGGGGAAGCAAGGTTTCGATGGTTGGGACGCCGCCCCACGCCTTCCAAATGTCCGTCCATCCCACCTCTTTCTCACTACGCTCTCCCGGTGCATGTTCCGACGTAACGATGTCAACCGTCCCATTGCGGAGTCCTGCCCACAAGGCCTCCACGTCAGCTGGTCCTTTCAATGAAGGGTTCATCTTGAGGTAGGGACCCTGTTTCTTCATCTCTTTGCGTGTGAAGGTGAGATAGTGGGGGCAAGTTTCAGCAGTCATTTTCACTCGTCTGCGCTTGGCTCGTTTGATGACTCCTACGCCTTCCTTCGTTGACATGTGGGAAACATGCGCTCGCGCGCCAATCTTGTCCGTGTACTCGACTAGTTTACTGATAGCGCGTTCCTCTGCAATATTCGGCCTCCATTCCTCATGCGCCATAGGATCCTTTCTCCCCTCTTCCTGTAGCCTTTGAAAATTCTCATTTGAAATCTCTTCATCCTCTGCATGAACGTTGAGGAGGCTACCATTCATCGAGGTCTCGCGCAGCAACGACATTAGCGTGTGGTCGTTTGCATAGTAAGGTTTGCAAGTGAACGTCTTGAATGAGCGAACCCCTAGGTGTGTGATTGCGGGAATGTTACTGATATTATCCTTACTCATCATTCCGGCGTGAAGAGAGAAATCTATGATGGATATTCGTTTGCCCACATCAATTTTCGTTTGAATTCTTTCGGGGGAGTCGACCGGTGTTGTTAGGACCATCTCGACAACCGTTGTAATCCCACCCGCCGCCGCTGCTTTGGTGCCGCTTGTGAAATCCTCGCGGTTAGTGAATGCAGGATCGTGAAGATGGGCGTGACCATCCACCAGGCCCGGTAGAACCAGCTTTCCGCCGGCGTCGATTTTGCGATCCGCCTTCGCTTGTTTCTTTGTGCTTATCGATTTGATTTTCTCATCCTCGATTAGGATGTGCGTCTTGGCTAGGCGGTTAGCGAGAATCACCTTAGCATTTTCAATAGCAATTGTTCCCAAGTCGTTCCACTTTTCAGATTACACTTGGCTACAACTAGGTTCCGAGGGTGCGGTCAGGCGCGGTCGATTAGTTCGAAGATCTCCGACAACCTATTGACCTCATGGAAGGGTTTGGTTGCTGGACCCTTTTCGGTCTTCGATTCGCCTCTCAGGAGTCTGACGGGTGTTGCACCTACATCTGATGCGACGGCGATTTCAGCGTTAGGACGAGTTCCAATGAAAATTGCATCCTTAGGGTCGACTTCCAATTTCCTGAGAACTTCCTTGACCACGGCTTGGTTCAGTTTTTCCGATTTCATGTCCTCAGAGATCACGACTGCATGGAAGCAGTGTTGCAACCCTAGGCTGACGAGCTTTTGCCACTGCTTCACTGACTTTCCGTCTGAAGCGCAGCCCAGTTTAAGCCCCTTGTCCCTCAGCCTCAGGATCGTGGGCATAGTGTCGGGGTAGGCTTTGAGGTAGATTGGGTTCGTCTCTCTATAGGCGACCACGCCGGCGGCTACAACTCGCGGCGTCCATTTCAAGCCAAGTCGTTCCATCAATGTGTCGAAATGTCGGGTGCTGTCTGGCCCAAGTTCTTTCACGATCGTTTCCAACGTCCTATACCCCGTCTCCAAATCAACAGGCAATCCAGCCTCAATCATGGCCCTTACAGCCGCCAACCTCGCGTTCGAGGTTTGATAGGTAGCATCATAGAGAACGTCGTCGATCCCGAAAACTACGGCTCGGATCTTTGAACTCATTTAACCACCTTCGTCAACTTCTCCGGATGATCAGGATTCAAGCCTCGTTTAACAGCTGAATAGTAGGCATACATTTGCATTGGGATCACATAGGCGAGAGTTGAGAAGATCTCTTCAACGTCTCCTGCTACCCTAACGCGATCTTGAAGATTATCGTCATTCTCACGCTTAATCACTACCGTTGATGCCCCGAAACGGTGAAAACTCGCCTCCAAATTCTTGACCTGTTCCTCTTCTTCTACACCTTGGAGTATGAAGACAGGGGTTCGATTCTCAACGAGTTGCATGGGGCCGTGAAGGAACTCGCGCGTTGCGAACCCTTCGGCATGGATATTGCAGCTTTCCTTCATCTTAAGAGCACCTTCTAGGGCTGTTGCGTAATTCGGTCCGCTTCCCAATATGAAATAGAATTCTCTCTCGGCGAGCTTGGCGGCCAGTTTCTGGGTGGGATCGTTACAGAGTTGAATGGTCCGGTCCACTTGAGATGAGGTTCTTCTAAGAGCCTCTGAGAGTCCTTCGAAGTCGAAGGTTTCAGAGGGGGAAATTCGAGCGAGTTCAAGCACTAGAGTGTACGCGGCCGCTAACGTGCCAGTGAAGCTCTTGGTAGCGGTCACAGCTTTTTCCTCACCCGCCCTCGAAACCAGACTAAAATTGGTTGAAGATTCGAGCGAGCTTCCAGGTGAGTTGGTTATTCCGATCGTGCGTATTCCCGAGTCGGAGGCGGACTTAACTGCAGCGCGAACGTCCGTGCTCTCGCCTGACTGAGATATCGCCACAAGAATCGTATTCTCTCGACCCGTCGGTCCAACCCAGGAGGCGAATTCAGAGGCTGGGATGCTGGTAGAGAATATCCTGGTGAGTTTAGACATCGCATAGTTTGCAGCTAAGCAGGCATGATAACTTGTTCCGCTACCAGTGAAGTAGACCATTGCGAGTTTGTCAGAATGAAGTCGACTGACCGTTTCTGCTGCTTCTTGGAACGTTTCCTTAAGCGTGTCAGTAATTGCTTTGGGCTGTTCGAAAATTTCTCTTATCATAAAGTGCTGCAATAGCCCACCAGGTTATCAATCCAAGTTAGACACGCAAACTAATCCATGACTAGGCGTTATATCAATTTGAAGACCGGAGAGCCCAGTAGGCCCCAAGATCGTTGTAATCCGTAGTTCGATTCTTCTAATGGAGTTCAGCTGAGATAGTAACCCAGCCGAGACGATCGCCTTGCAGACCTTCCTTACACAATTCTCCCGCGAGCCTAAACGATCCTTTTACAGGTTCGATTTCTAGTTTAGTAATCCGCGCTCGGGGACATTGCCGCTTGACCTCTGAGATGAAGGGGTTGACTAAGTACCGCCCCGCCCTGAAGCCTCCCCCCATGATGTAGACTGTGAAGCTCTTGCGAGTCAATTTCAATTGCCGTGCAGCAGTGCAAACGAGTTCGGCGAGTGACAAGCCTGCTTCCTCTAAAATGTCCCTGCAAACTCGATCGCTCTTCGAGGCTCTGGAAATCAAGGGCGCCAACTTAGCGATTTCATACACTCCAATCCTCTTGACGTAGACCAGGTCTTGGATCTCATCAAACTTCTTTACCCGAAGGCCACGCTTCAGAATTGAGACAAGACGGGTACGCGGAGTTCGACCATCCATCATTCTAAAACCAATAGCGATGGCCCTCATACCAATGTCAAAGGCGCTTCCTTTATCGTCTATCAAATTTCCCCATCCACCAACCCTCACATATCTACGCGCAGTGCTCGTTCCGGCCGCAAAACACCCTGTGCCCGAATTCACTATTACACCAGGGCTACCAGCTGTTGCAGCGTAGAGTGCAGCAATTGAATCATGAATCGCGAAGCTTCTGTTCGCTACTTTCGCTTCACGAACAAATTTGGTTGCAGTCTTGCTGTCCATTGAGGAATCAATCGCCGCTAGAGCAACAACGGCAATGTCGAGTTTAGTGCTGCGCAATCCTGCGCGTTTCTTAGCTTTGTCGACTGCGTCTTTGATTGCTTGGCCTGCGGCTCGCGCGCCGATGTTATGGTGGTTCGAAGGACCAGCTTCACCTCTTCCCAGAATCTCGCCCTCTGGTGTTCCTACTATTGCAACCGTTTTAGTCGCTCCGCCATCCACTCCAACTACATATCTTTCAGCAGACACAGAATTCCACTTGCCTCTTCTTGCTGATTGGTCGATATACACGACGTGACTGTTGTTCAACTAGGAAGAGTGATCCTGAACCACTTGTGTCAGCGCGTCGGCCATGTTCCTGTAGCCTGAGACATCAGGATGGTATCCGTCGGGCGAAGCACGCAGCTGATCTGGGTTGTTTGGATCTGAAACTGCTCGGTTGGTGTCGCAAAACGCTATTCGCAGTTGGTTCGCTTTATTCTCGATGAATCGGTTGAGTTCTCGGATACTGTTGCATTCTACTTCGGATGCTGTATTGTAGGGTAGAATTGTGCAAGCTACCGATCGAATTCCAGACGACAGGCTTCTCTGATGCAGAGTAGCTAAGTTTTCCTTGATGAGAGTTAGGCTAACTCCTTGGTAGACATCGTTTACCCCACCGAGTATGATTATCCAATCTGCATTCTCGTGGATCACATCCCACTCAAATCTCGCAAGGATCTCGTCGATCCTCTGTCCATTTATCCCGCGATTCAAAACCGTCCAGTCTGGACGTTTGCGCATGATCCAGTATGCGTACTGGCTCTCTGGATTGCCTGCACCATCAGGAGGAGCTTCAAGTGGGGAAAGAAATCCAGGTGCGCCAGCGGTGGTAGAATCCCCCAGCCCGACGATTCTTAGCTTCATACCTAGCACAACCTCTTTTATCGAACAGTGTAGATGCTGAAACCGGTTTCAATTTTGACTGACTTGCTCATCAAGAATGGTGTCTTGGTCACGATGGATCCACTGAAACGGATTCTTGAAGACCACTCTATCGCCATTGAGGACAGCAAGATCGTTGAGATTGAGAAGACCTCGACCTTAGAGAAGAAACACAGTGGAACGAAGGTGATTGATGCGCAAGGGGCGATTGTGATGCCCGGAATAGTTTGCAGCCATTCACATCTCTACGGAATGTTGCTGCGTGGCGCCTCGCTTGATATCGAGCCCCCGTCTGACTTCACTCAGATACTTCAACGGGTATGGTGGCCCGTCGACGAAGCCATGAACTTTGAAGATGCTTATGCCAGCGCACTTGTAGCTTCAGTCGAATTCGCGAAATCTGGAGTAACAACTTTCGCGGATACTTACTCAGGCCCCAACTCAATTTCAGGCTCTTTAGATCACATAGCCAGAGCGGTTGAAGAGGTAGGAATCAGAGGCTTCGTCGCTTTCGAGGCTACTGAGCGCCATTCGGTTGAAGAGGGGGAGGAGGGAGTTAAAGAGAATATTCGATTTGCCGAGAAGACTAAATCCAAATCAAACGCCAGAGCAAAACCACTTCTCAGTATCCATGCTTCTTTCACGGTCTCCGACCAGCTGATCAGACGTGTGAAGAAACTGAGCGACAAACTTCACATTCCAATTACAATTCACGCCTCAGAGGGATTAGGAGATGTTCATCACAACCTAGAGAACTACGGCAAACGCACCGTAGAACGTCTCCGCGACGTGGGTCTCTTGGGTCGGAACACAGTGCTTGCCCACTGCGTCAACATCAATGGCAATGAGATTGGAATAATCAAAACAACTGATACCGGAATCGCCCACAACCCAATGAGCAACATGCTTAACGCGGTAGGGGTTGCGCCACTGCTTGACCTGCTACAGCGAAAGATTCGGGTGGGATTGGGAAACGATGGTTACATTTTCGACATGTTCGAAAACATGCGTGCAGCATTTCTGCTACACAGGGTGCATCACAAGAACCCGAACGCCGTCGACCCTTACACAGTCCTTGAAATGGCCACGATCAACGGTGCAGGACTCTACGGGATGGAGAAGGAAATCGGATCCATAGAGACAGGCAAGAGAGCCGATGTCATCATAATAAAACCAAGCATACTGCCAACCCCACTAAATGCGAGTACAGTGGTCGGTCATCTAATCAATACTGTAGACGGGGACGATGTTGAAACAGTGCTTGTCGACGGCCACCTAATAGTCGAGAACAAGAAGTTAACAACGTATGACGAAAAGAAGGCGCAGGAGATCTCGCAAACCGCTGCCGGTAAGCTTTGGAACCGACTGAAGAACACCAAACCCCAGATAGATCCGCTGAAAAAGTAAATCCTCGAAACGTTCAGTGTACCGAATTGGAATACCATCCTGTCGTCACATCGTTCCTATCCTTCGACCAACAAATCCTGCTCCTACGACGAAGCGAGAAGGTTGGAACCCACAGGGGCCGTTGGTCAGCCATCAGTGGATATCTTGAGGGTGACGAGCAACCTCTCACACGAGCCTTGATCGAGATAAAAGAAGAGTTGGAAGTTGATGAAAGTCAAATTTGTCTGATTAGGAGTGGAGAGATTCTTCGAGCTTACGACGAAGAGACAGATACAGTCTGGGTGATACACCCTTTTCTATTCGAAACGAAATCACAAAGAGTTCAGTTGAACTGGGAGAACACTGAGTACGTTTGGGTTGACCCCAGTGATCTAGCCTCATATTCGACGGTCCCGAAACTCAAAGAAACCTTTGACCGCGTTCGACGCGATCTCCTGTCTTCACCCACCACGCTCGGAGCCTCTTTCAACAGAACAGAAGAATTCTCTACGGATAGGGTTCATGGAGCCAGCTTTCTGGGACGACGAGCCATCGACATACTCTCAACCACTTGTTCAGCCTCTGAGGCTCGTGACAAAGATGAGCTGTTTTACGAGCTTCTACTTATAGCTCAAAGGCTCAGGAAATCTCAGCCTTGTATGGCAAGTGTTTGGAATCTCGTAGGGAGTTACCTGTTCTTAATCGACCGCGAACGAAGTAAGGCGAGTACTGTTTCGCAATTGAAAGATGCCTCAAGAACGGTAGCGGAAAAGATCGTTGAGAACTCAAAAGACGCTTCTGAGAACGCCGCTCGGTATACTGCGCGAGCGTTTCCGAACAACGTTCGCGTGCTAACCCACAGTTACAGTAACGCCGTGCTAAGATCCTTAGAGCTTGGTGTGAAGGGAGGAAAGATAATCGAAGTCTATGCAACCGAATCCTATCCTGGACTGGAGGGAAAACAATTCGCCCACGATCTTCTCAAACTAAGCGTCCAAGTAAAGTCCATATCCGACTCTGCAGTTGATTCGGTTATTCCAACAGTCGATTTGGTTTTGGTAGGGTCGGACAGCGTCCTTAGAGATGGTTCGCTTGTCCACAAGGTTGGGACGGAGCATATCGCCGCCTTAGCCCACGATGCTGGTGTGATCGTTCGTTCGACTTGTGAAACGATGAAGTTTAGTGCTCTCGATTTCTTGGGAGAACGACCTAGAGTTGGGGGAGTCTTCGATCTCACTCCCCGGGAGTACGTTTCGGATTACGCAACGGAGCTTGGTCTCGTAAATCCTACTGGGGTTGAGGAACGCATAAGGAACATTGTCGAACAAGTCTACCCATAATAATGACCTCGACGAGTAACCGCAGAGGTTCGTCGGTTCATGAGCGGAATTCCGGAAGTCGACATGCGGATTAGGACTCTTGTGCAGGCCGTATTCCGTTCCCAGGGGATGCTTAGAGAGTACTTCACGGATCTCTTCCCGTACATGCGCGAGGCCGTATGCAAATTCAATCTAGAAGAAGCCTGGAACCGAGTTTACGCCGAAGTCATTACAGGCGACTATGAACTGGACCGACTCTCCATATTCCTGGATCGATTGTACAAGGAAGACAAAGGTCTCTTCGGATCTTTCCTGGGACACGTGATTAGCGAAGTTCTCAACAGGTTTCATGAACCAAAGGACAATCTCACCTGGTTCTACCAAGAGTTGAAAGAACTAGGCTTCACTTGGGATGGGAAGAAACTCGTTCAAACCAAATCCTAAGTCAGCTCCGATCTCTCACGTCAGGATTTCTTCGAGCAAAGGTTGGCTTCGGAAGAAGTAGTAGAACCCGAACGCGGCGACTAGATATGCGACGCCGCCGATTACAAGAGGGGCTGAAAGCATCTCATAGGTTGATCCTGCGAGAAAGTAACCAGCTAAAAACGGGCTTACTGAACTCCCAATTCCCCATACGGTGGTGGTTATTCCCGACGCGGAGGCGCGTTCATCGGGCGAGACTGTACCCATCAGATAAGATTGTTGAACGGGCCAAGAGATGTTCATTAGGAAATTTCGAGCGACGTAGATAGCGGCAGCAATTTCATACGTCGGCGCTAGAACCATTATCGCAAGAAGAATAGCAGACAGTCCTTGAGTTAGAAGTACGCAACTGGGACTACCGATCTTTCGTATTAGCACAGGAATCAGAGGAACGACCACTATCGACGTAATCTCGGCAACCGCGAACCACGGCCCTAGCGCAGAATCACTCGTCCCATATACACGGTTGAACCAGAGCGAAAGCAGTTGGAATCCTATACCGGAACCAAAACCAACCAGGCCCAGCGTCAGAGAGAATTTTACTATTTCCGCCCGCGACTTTGAAGGTATTATTCGATTAGCGTTCGGGCCGGTAGGTGGTTTCACTCGGTGTTCATGAATTGGAATTAGAATAATTCCCGACAGGACCGCAGAAACCATCAGGATAAGAAAAACTAGTTCATACGAAACCGAGAAAGTGACGTGGAAGTTGGTTCGAAGGGTTAGGGGAAGGATGCTCAGTATCGACCCTATGGTCAGAGCAATCGTCCAAAGACCTTGGGACCAAGCAAAAGCCTTGGTTCTCTTCTCTCCCGGCGCTTTCTCAGCCAGCCACGCTGTCCATGCGGGCGTTGATATGGCGCCGCTGACTCCCCCAGCTAGACCGATTCCTCCAATCGTAACTGCGAGGACCAGAGAGTTCACGTCACGCGTGTAAGCAAACAACAAGTAGGCTAACGCAGAGAGAATGAACCCAAAAATCGTCAACTGCTTTCTACCATAACGATCGGCGGCCAAAGCGAATGGGATGAGCGTGATAGTGTTGGCGAATGTCGAAATTGATGTGATCGCGCCAACGATCTCCGGGGATAATCCAATCTCAGTGAGGTAAATTGGAAGGACAACTAGAGTGTACCCAAATGGGAGGGAGTTTAGCCCCATCGCCACAAGGAGGACGTTGACATCCCGTGAGCTAGACTTGGCATGGCTGCCCACTCTGGTTCAATCCTCCCCAACAACGCCGGCCTCTCCGACGTTGGGACTATACGGCTTCCGCTAGTCCTCTGCGTTCGAAAAATTCAAAGAAAAAAGGGGGTGGGCCTATTGGCAGATCATTAGGCAGTTGCCGACTTTGTGTTCGCCGCGTGGCATTCCAACCGCGACAGGTACAGGCGGAGGCAGTGGCGGTGGAGCTGGTGCCGCGTAGCCGTAGTATGCTGGAGCGACCTGAGGAGCAACGAAAGGAACTACTGGTGCATAGGCTGATACAGGATAGCCATAGCTGGGATACATTGCTGGTTGAGGATAGCTGTAGTATTGGTATGGGTAGGCCCCGTAAAGACCATACATGCAGTTACACATGGTTTACCGACGTTTGCACTCTTTTGCCGGAAATTAAGCGTATTCGCAAAAAGACAATCTCATGTAAAATTCTGTGACAAGCCCCCGAAAACGCATCGGCATTCTTTGCCACTAACAATGCAAACTAACTATTGATTACATTCTCGATCTTTCTTTCTAGGTTCGCGTTGTGAAGGGAACGGCCGTCTTTTCGCCGCGCAAGGATCTGAATATCCAAGATTTTCCGTTTTCACTCTCTGTCCCAGTGTAGAGTAGCGGGTTGTAATGCGCTAGGTCCCAATAATCATTGAAGTTGTCTTGTGCTTTGGCTGCAACAACTTCTCCTACGATCAGGGCATGCGTTCCTGTTCGAAGAGTATCAGAATAACGACACTCGAGGACAGCCGTAGCTGTTGTGAGCAGAGGTTGACCCGTGATCTCTCCTTTGACTGTGGCTAGGCCCGCAGCTGAGAGCTTGTCGACGTAATCCTTTCCTGATATGTCGCCAAGCTGTCCTACTTGTTTAGCATTGGTGAATTCTAACCAGTTCAAACCAAACGCCTTAGCGCCAACTATCATTTCGTATGTGTTATGTTCTGGAGCTACCGCGACTCCAATGAGCGGAGGTTTGAAGGAGAGTGGAGTGTGCCAGATGGCAGGCATCCCACCGATACGGCCCACAAATTCAACGGTAATAACAACCGGAACTTGCGGATAAAACAGGCGATGAATCTTCTCAGGTTCAACCTTGTTCCAGGACAAAGCGAATCATCATCAACGTTTAAGGAATCCAGTATTAGTCGTTACGTGAGCTGGCCGGAGAATCGTTGAACGTCAAAGCCATCGTGATCGACATGGATGGAACGATAACTAACTTCAACCTCGACTACATGGCTGCTCGTCGCAGAGCACTCGAAGAACTTGAGAGATTGAATTTGCGCACGCCAGAGTTCAATGAACAAGTAAACCTCTACGTAATCCTCAACAAATTGAAAACCAACATGGACTCGGAAGCGTTCGCGAAGCTAAAAGCAACTTTCTACAGTTACTTTGAGCAGATGGAGACGAAAGCAGCACAGGAGGTCACACTCTTTCCAGGCGCCAACGATACCTTACGAAAGATTAGGTCACAATCCATCAAACTCGGTCTCGTAACAAACAACGGTAGAGCCGGAACGAACACAACCCTGAAACGGCTTCGCCTTGACGGGCTCTTCGACTCCGTAGTAACCCGAGATGACTGTGAAGAGATGAAACCGGACAGCGCGCCAATAAGGAAAGTCCTGAACGAACTCCAAGTAGACTCGTCAGAGGCAATTCTGGTTGGAGACGGCGTCATGGACATCATGGCAGCCAAGGCAACTGGATTAGTATCTGTAGCAGTCGCGACGGGTCCGTTCCCGAGTGAACGAATTCTACGAGCAGAACCGGACTATTTCCTGGGATCAATAAACGACGTACCCACGCTCATCGATCAGTTGAAATCTGAAAGACCGTCCTAAGGCAATTCGACTTCTTGCGGACTAAGGCTCTACCAAAATTGCACTTCCAAAACGCGCTCGTTGAAATCACTAACGAGATGACGACTAGACCAACACAAACTAACCTTCCACAGATAAATAGGGTATGCAACCTCTTCAACGAGACGATTCTTGGTTACGACACGTAGATCTGTTAAGTACGGTATTTACACTCCTAATTTTGGGAGATCGTCCGACCCCAGAACATTGGCTATGCTGGCTTCGGAGACTGAGAAAGTTGGCTGGGATGGGTTCTTCCTCTGGGACCATTTAATCGAGAGAAGACTGAAAGTTCCGATCACTGACTCATTCATCGCTCTCTCAGCGATAGCTCAGCAAACTTCTCGAATTCGTATTGGCACCACTGTTACTCCGCTCCCGAAATTGAAGCCCTGGATAGTTGCCCGCCAAACGGTCGCCTTAGATCAATTGTCTAACGGACGCATGATACTCGGTGTAGGACTCGGTTTGGAAGAGACCTGTGCGTACGAGAAACTCAGTGAAAGCGCCGACAATAGAACCCTGGCGGAGAAACTTGACGAGTCCTTAGAGATCATTACGGGACTTTGGAGTGGAAAACCGTTCAGTTACCAGGGTAAGCAATTCAAAATCGGAAAAATCGCTTTCATTCCGAAACCTGTTCAACATCCTCGTATACCAATCTGGGTGGGTGGAACTTGGCCAAGAAAGGGGCCGTTCATTCGTGCTGCAAGATGGGACGGAGTGCTGCCGCTGAAGTTAGGGCCTCCGCTTCACCCCAAACCTGATGATTTGCGGGAAATCATGACCTTCATCAACTCGAAACGAACCAGGAAGGGGCCGTTTGATGCTGCTATCATCGGTTGGGGAACAGGCAAAGATCGAAAGAAAGACTCGAAAAAGATAATCCCCTACATCGAAGCTGGCATGACTTGGTGGCTCGAGAGCCTCTACACATACCAAGATTCCATAGCTGAAATGCGCCGAAGAATTAGAATGGGACCGCCACGAGTCGCATAAGACGAAGTATTGAGAGACTAGTTTTCCGGCTCAGTCTTTCCATTTCCAAATGCGACTTGGTTCTGAAGATACTTGACGGTTTCGAAACCAACTGTTGGAAAGAGAACCATGTTGTTTGCTAAGGCCGTTACCAGACTAGGGGCCCCAGAAGCAAGCGTGATTAGGAGTGGAGTGTTGAAAAATAGAGAGACCCACGCGTTTTGAAGAAACTCACTCAGCAATGTCAGCGGAACAGCAAAGAATAGCATCATTCTCGCGGTTGGTTTCCGTCGTAGATACCGTACTATTCCGCCGAATATGCCAATTAGGCCTATGATTGAAGCAATGAACGGCGTCCATGCTCCAGGGAGAATTGCCATGTCAGAGATCAGAATTATCGAAAAACCAGTTATAAAACCCGCAATAGGTCCGAACACTAGCCCACTTACAAAACTTAGCGTCTCGCTCAGTCCGATCTTTATGATCACGGCATAAAGGGGCACGACAACCATGGCCACTTGGTCAACACCGATGCGGACAACTGCACCAATAGCGATAAATGCGGAAATGAACGCGATTTGCTTCGAGTTGAATATATGGCGCTGGGTCATGAAGGTGGGCCTGGCGGGATAATCCATCCAGGCCAATAAAAGCGCTGTTGGTGAACAGAATGCAAGAAATTTCGGGAGAAACGATTGGAAACCCGCCCTTACTTCGTTACTTGGAGGAACGTGGTGTCAACCTGAGAGACATGGTTGAGACCGCGCTTGAACTCTTTGTTCCGCATCCCGGAGTGGAGGACCGAGAGAAGGCAACGAGTATTATCCTTGATGAATTCAAAGAAGCGCTAAGAGACGTCAATGTTTCGACGTTGGTGGTGGCGTGTTATCGGGCTGAGGAAGATGCAAAGGCAGGCCTCGTTCCAAATCTGACCAAAGAAAGGTTCATGGGCCGTCCAGGGTTAGTGACGGACGAACTCATCGGCATGACAATCGCAAACTACATCGCCGGAGCGAGGGGTGTTTTCGAATTTGTGAGATTCGATCAAACTAAGCCCGGCATTCTCAAAACTCTAGGGCCAATCATGAATGACGCAGTCGGCGGTCTGATCGCCGGGTGCTCGTCAAACATGTACTCGCAGGCCACTAGACAGAGTTCAAGATGAACGTTCATTGAGTTTCCTTCGCGGTCTGAAAAACTCAGTCGCCTTCCTAACCATCCTCCCCGTCGGAATGGACAAAGACGGCCTGAGCAAAGCCGCAGCCTATATGCCCATTTTTCCTCTAATCGACGCCGCTGTCGGTTTTCTCGTGGGAGTCGTTGTCTGGGGCCTCGAATTTGTTTTTCCGCGATTGATCGCGGCGACGATTGGATTGGGGCTCTTGCTTCTGCTGAACGGCGTACAGCATTTCGATGGACTGTTGGATTTTGGGGATGGGGTCATGTTTCACGGAAATCGGGCAGGAAAATTGAGAGTGATGCGTGATCCCACAACAGGAGCAGGAGGATTTGCTCTCGGCTTTATAGTGCTCTCGACCGCGATACTTGGGATTGCAACGTTACCGTTGGGTTTCATAATTGTAGGAGTTATTGTAGCTGAGACCGCGGCGAGTTTCTCTATAGTCTTCCTAACGAGCATCAGCAAGCCTGCGCATCGAGGGATGGGGTCGATTTTCGTGGATGCTATGCATAATCGTCGTGGTCTGCAGATCGGTGTTTCGCTCGTAGTTCTTCTCGCCATCTCGCTACTATCTCTTCGTTTGATTGGTTTGGTTGTCGCAGCAGGTGCCATAGTGACTGCAGCCATAATGGCCCAGATTTCATCGCGTCATTTCGGTGGAATAACGGGCGATGTTATGGGGGCGACGAATGAGATCTCACGAGTCATCTCACTGCTTCTCATTCTGGTGTTTCTGAGATGAGCCTCTCAGCACTAGTGATGGCGGGAGGTAAAGCAACTCGGATGGGGGGCAGGGTTGAGAAACCGGTGCTCCTAGTTGGAGGCAAAACGATGCTCGAGCGCGTAGTCGAGACACTTAGGGCAGCTCAGGTTGATCGTATCGTGGTCGCGACGAGCGTTATCACGCCTCAAACTAATGATGATGCGAGAAGGTTAGCGGTCGAAACTCTCTCCACTCCCGGCAACGGGTTTGAGGAGGACATGAAGTTCGCCATTAGGAATCTGAAGCTTGAAGACGTGTTAGTAGTGTCCGCTGATCTGCCACTAATTACTCCGAGCATTATTCGTGAAACTATTCAGCGGTATCACGAGTCGGGCAAGCCCGCGCTCGCTGTTATGGCGAAGGTTGACGATTACGAACGTCTCGGCATCAAACCTCAGTACGTATTCGAGACTAAAGGGGAGAAGGTTGCGGCAGTGGGAATCAATATGATCGATGGTCGTCGGATAGATGAAGGGGAGCTGGATCAGGAAGTTCTGATGGTAGATTCTCTGGATTTAATGTTGAACGTTAACAACGCTCAGGAATTGGAGCTGGCTAGAAAGAGACTCACCGTCCTAGGTCAGGGAATTCCAGATGGCAACTGATAGATCGGGTCGGACCAGTCCTAGAAAGGTGCCATTCGCGTATCAGATAGCACGCATAGCCGTGTTTTCAGCCCTCTCGGTTCTCGGATCATTTCTGCACCCGTTCCCAAGTAGTATTCCTACGCTTGCCCTTGATTCGGCGCCCGGCTTCTTCGCGGCACTCTACTTTGGGCCGGTTGACGGATTCTGTGTCACTGGGCTGGGGCATGTGGCAACGGCCCTGATCAACAATCTGCCGCTGGGCGTACTTCATGCACCAATTGCGGTGGGCCTCGCAATAGCAGGTTGCATCGTTGGTTACATAAATCGCAAATGGAATTTTCTGCCTGCAGTCGCAGCGGGAATCGCGATAAACACCGGACTCGTTGTACTAGCGATACCAATGTTGGGCCTCGAAGCAACGCTTGCATTTACTCCAATCCTATTCATAGCAGCTTGCGTAAACGCAGCATTGGGAACTGCTCTCTATCTGGCCGTTAGAAGAAGACTTAGAGCATGAGAAAGCACTCCGAGCCCACAATAATTCACACCGGAAGGGATCTTCTTCTCCTCCCGATCGGGGGTAGCCGCCTTTTTGCAATGAGCTGTGATGCGGCTGGGGGCATCGGCGCAAAACTTCGCGATCGAGTGAAGACGAGTCCGCGTGTTGTTGGAAGGTTTACTGCGCGTGTTGCTATGATGGAGGTCCTTGCCATCGGGGCCGACCCGGTTAGCGTCGCTGCAACACTTTCAGTAGAGCCCAAGCCGAGCGGTAATCAGATTCTCAAGGGTATCAAAGATGAGATCCGTGAGGCTAGGACCGGGAAACTACCGATCTTATGCAGCTCGGAGAAGAATGTCACTGTCAGCCAGACAGGCATCGGCGTAACTGTGCTTGGTGTGCTTCGCCGTTCCCAAGTCATGATCGGCAAATGCAAGCCCGGAGATGAGCTTGTGGCAATAGGTGAGCCCAGGGTCAGAAAGGAAGTGCTTGAGGGCGCTCGTCGAGGGATAATTGCGGATACAGGAGATGTTTGCAAATTGCGTAACCTCGACTTCGTGCATGAGTTGATCCCGGTCGGTTCGAAAGGCATACTCCACGAGGCTACGACTCTAGCCAATGACTCAGAATTAGTCTTACGCTTAGCGAATTCGAATATTGATCTTAGGAAATCAGCTGGGCCCTCCTGCGTTCTTCTCTGCGCAATCGCGAATGGCACCTTCGACCAGTTGAAACGAGTGATGAAGCGCAAACCCCTGAACAAGATTGGTTTCCTAACCACTGGGTAAGCCCTGGAATACGGGATTACGCCGGCCCATGTTCACATGCTGCTCACCATCTTATTGGTTGCCGGGTTTTTCCACCCGATATTCGGGTTCAACAATTTCACGATGAGTAGAAGTGCGGTGACAATTGTCTACAGGACATCTACGCGTCGTCAGAGAAGGATACGCGTAGTTTTTGCTATTCCATTTGGATGATTCGTCCGTTTGTGTTATAGGCAACTACAGGATGTAGTGCATTTCAGAAAATCTGGAGTCGAAAAAATCATGAAGACGCGTATACACATCTTTGTGGTAATTGTGCTAAGTCTTGCAGCCATCGTCGCGGGCCTGAATATTGCGCCTGTAGCTGCCGATTCATGCACGGCGCAGCTAACCAATCCGGTCATGCCGACGGTTTACTACGGATCTAGCGTACCAATAGTGGTACCGATGTCAGTTACTTGCAACATCTACTACGGTGCTTCACTATATGCGACGGCGAACGTATATGACACCACGTCTGGAACAAGTCTAGGATCAGTGAGCGTGAGCTTAAATTCAGTAAACAGCGGCAACGTGTTCAATGGGCAAATTGGTTTCAACTTGCCCGCTTCGACGCAAGGACATTGGGTACAAATTTCCACCTCAGTCTACAGCAGTCAATATGGAAGTTTGCTCACCACTACTAGCATATCATTTCTAGTCTCTAATACACCTCAACAAATAACAACGACCACAGTAACCCAAGCAACGTATCCCTACCCTTACCCATACCAGAATTCGAACCCCTATGCGTACCCGTCTCCGCCGTTTCAAAACTCCCAACAGCACCATAACTTCTACCAACAACAGAATCAAACCCAAGGAACCAACAATATGCTCGTGTATGTCGCAATAATTGCAATTCTTGCTGCGGTCGTAATTGCAACAACTGGACTCGTAATCTTCTCACAAAGACGACCGCAACCACAACCCTACTGGATACCAGGTCCTCCGCCACCAGGACGCTGATCCCAAAAACCGAGTCGCTCTTCAACCCCACTCTTTTCTAAGGAGACGATCGTGAGACTGCAATACACTGTCCGACTTACATGGGGAACGATTGGACGTGCTTGGAGGGCAGCTTTCCAGTATAGATGATTCGTCCGTTACAGTTATAGCCAACTACAGCCTGTAGTTGTCTCCCAGCGTGAACATGGAGGGAACGTCCTGTCATCCAGACACGGAGATGTGAGGTTTGAGAAAACGAATCGGCACCTGCGTTGTGATTACCGTCGCCATCTTAGTCCTGCTCGTATCGCTTACAGGTGGATCGACCGCACACGCCCAAATGAATAGTACAGCCTCTGAGAGTACAAGCTCAGTTAGCACAAACGTTTCGTTCACGTCTATAAGCACAAGCTCCTCCTCGCAAAACTCCTCTACTTCATTATCATCCATGATCCTTCAATCTAGCACTGACACAATATCATCGTCGGCATCACAGACCGAAGTTGTCACAAGCGCTTCTACTGATAGTTCAAGTTCGGATAGCGTCACCAGTAATTTCACGACGGTCACCGTGACCAGTACGACGACCACGGGAGTGTCATCGGTGACCAGTACTTCTGGGGGGTCCGACTATTCAATTGCCTTCTATCCAACCTATTGGCCCTGCACAGATGTATCCGTGACCTTCAGCGGACCACTGATTGAATCAGGTTACTATGGTGACACCTTACAGTTCCAATACTTCCAGTACAACCCAACATATCCGAGCATTCTTTCGCCAATTTTCACTGATTCGGATCTAACCGTAACCGGGGATACCGTAGACTATTGGATTAGCTACACTCAGTACGCGCAAGTGAACTTTGCCTACCAACCGTACATAGCCGTCAAAGTTGTGGACATCACCGCTAAATCCAATGGCTACAGCCCGGGCCTAATCTTCATGCAACTTACCGACACCACGCCATACAACAGCCAATACTGCCAATACGATCCGGCCATACCCACTCCCGAATTCCCAGCTCAATGGCTCATCATCGTTACCTCGATGCTGCTAGGTTTGGCGGTCCTTCGAGTTCGCAATCGGTTCCGTACCAAAGGTGGAATGGAACGTTACTAGTAGGATTACGGTTTCACAACACCAGCCATGAAAGTAACTCCATAGCAAATCAGCACAACTCCGAATCCTACGAGCACGAATTTGTAGTAGCGTGAACTCGCGATGGTCTTTCCCTTATTTCCCAAATAAGCGATCAGAGTCAAATATGCATAATCCATCCACACGTGTGAGATATACATGATTAGCACTCCAAGAATGGCTGCGAAGGCAATTGCCTGAACGATCAGCACGGAACCTATGGTTAGCCACCAGAGTATGAAGTAGGGGTTCAGACCAGTTAATGCTACGCCGAGAATGAGCGAACTCGCTGGCATGCTTCTCTTCTTTGGAATATCGCCAAACTCCGGTTTACTTCTCAAGGTGTCGTAGATCTGGAGAATTCCGAAACCAATCAAACCAAAACCGCCAACGAGCCCAATTACTTCCTTAATTGCTGGTTGACTTGCTGCTGCTAACAAACCGAGTGCAAGAGCGAGGAC
>Ga0335081_10002532_pt1 | contig 28771 bp, 24 predicted proteins | sample Lox_Sample_35_FD_206713 | JGI IMG/M metagenome (GOLD analysis project Ga0335081, IMG submission 206713) | Soil microbial communities from Loxahatchee National Wildlife Refuge, Florida, United States - Lox_Sample_3.5 | ecosystem: Environmental > Terrestrial > Soil > Wetlands | place: USA...
GTGCGACCGGCAAGCCGATCTATAACGCCATCGTCTGGCAGGACCGGCGCACCGCGGATTTTTGCGCGGCGCTGCGCGCCGCCGGCCACGAGAATGCGGTCGCCGCCAAGACCGGCCTGCTGCTCGATCCTTATTTCTCCGCCAGCAAGATCGCCTGGCTGCTCGACAATGTGGATGGCGCTCGCCAGGCCGCCGCGGCCGGCAAGCTCGCCTTCGGTACCATCGACAGTTTCCTGCTGTGGCGGCTCACCGGCGGCAAGGTGCATGCCACCGACGCCAGCAATGCCGCTCGCACCGCGCTGTTCGACATCGGCAAAGGCGCATGGGATGCGGGTTTGTGTGATCTGTTCGGCGTGCCGCAAAGCCTGCTGCCGCACGTGCGCGACAATGCCGGCGAGTTCGGGATGACCGATCCGGCGCTATTCGGCGCGGCCATTCGCGTGCTCGGCATGGCCGGCGATCAGCAGGCGGCCTTGATCGGCCACGGCTGTTTCAAGCCAGGCATGATGAAGTCGACCTACGGCACCGGCTGCTTCCTGGTGCTCAACACCGGCGCCGAGCGCGTGGCTTCGCGCAACCGCCTGCTCACTACCATCGCCTATCAGCTCGGGGGCAAGCGCACTTACGCGTTGGAAGGCGCGCTGTTCATCGCGGGAGCCGCGGTGCAATGGCTGCGTGATGCCCTGAAGATCATCGGCGACGCGTCGCAGACCGATGCGCTGGCCGCGCTCGCCGATCCGGCCGAGCAGGTCTATCTGGTGCCGGCCTTCGTCGGGCTCGGTGCGCCCTATTGGGATCCGCAGGCGCGCGGCGCCATTTTCGGCCTGACCCGCAAGTCTGGCGATGCCGAGATCGCCCGCGCGACGCTCGAGTCGGTCGGCTACCAGACGCGCGACCTGCTCGACGCCATGCGTGCCGATTGGCCGGCGGCGGCGAATTCCGCTTCGGTGCTGCGCGTGGACGGCGGCATGACGGCCAGCGAGACCACCATGCAGTTCCTCGCCGATATTGTCGGCGTGCCGGTCGACCGCCCCAAGGTGATGGAGACTACCGCCTTGGGCGCCGCCTATCTCGCCGGCCGGGCGGCCGGTCTGTGCCCCGATCTCGACGGTTTTGCCGGACAATGGCAGCTCGACCGGCGTTTTACGCCGCATATGGACGAGGCCACCCGCGCGCAAAAATATGCCGGCTGGCACGACGCGGTGCGGCGCACGTTAACGTCCCGGTGACGATTGCAACCCAGAATCGCGGCCCAATGCGCATTAACGCCAAGCAAGCCGAATACCTGATTCAGCAGCTGCGCGTGCTGCTGGTCGAAGACAATCCGTTCATGCGCAATCTCGTGCGCAACATGCTGGGCAATATCGGCGTCAAACGAGTGTACGAAGCCTCCGATGGCATTGCCGGCCTGGAAATGATCCGCTCGGTCACGCCCGACGTCATGGTGCTCGATTGGGAGATGCCGCTGCTCAACGGACCTGAACTGGTGCGTATTGTGCGCTCGCCCGGCGTGTTCCCGCTGCCGGACATCCCCATCATCATGCTCACCGCCCACGGCGAGCGCTGGCGCATCCTCGAAGCGGCCAGACTCGGCGTCAACGAGTTCCTCTGCAAGCCGGTCTCGGCCAAATCGCTGCTCGACCGGCTGCTGTCGATTCTGCTCAAGCCGCGCGCGAGCATTCAGCTCGGCGAATATTACGGCCCGGTGCCGCGTCATCCGGCGGCGGCAAAGGCCGAGCCCGACCCCGAGGCAACGGACCCCGCCTGATCTGCTCCGCCGAATGACGGTTGAGCGCGCGGCGCTTGCCCGCTAGCGTTATACGCTGGCGGCGCGAGGGGTTTCGATGGCGGACGGCGGGACTGCGGACGGCGGCAAGTTCCCGCTGGTGCGCTTCGAGCAGGTGAGCAAGCGTTACGGCGACGTGCCGGCCATCGATACGCTCACGCTCGATATCGCTCAGAATGAATTTTTCGCGCTCCTTGGGCCCTCCGGCTGCGGCAAGACCACGCTGCTGCGGCTGCTCGCCGGCTTCGAAACGCCGAGCGCGGGCCGCATTCTGCTCGATGGCGAGGACATCAGCGCCGTGCCGCCGCACCGCCGCCCGGTCAACATGATGTTCCAGAGCTACGCGCTGTTTCCGCATCTGACCGTGGAAGGCAATATCGGCTTCGGCCTGCGCCAGGAGGACGTCAGCCGGCGCGAGCGTGCCGAGCGCGTCGCCGAGATGCTCACGCTCACGCGGTTAGAGAGTTTTGGCAAACGCCGCGTCGGCCAGCTCTCCGGCGGCCAACGCCAAAGGGTGGCGCTGGCGCGCTCGCTGATCAAGCGGCCGCGCGTGCTGCTGCTCGACGAGCCGCTCGCCCCGCTCGACAAGAAGCTGCGCGGCGAGACCCAGTTCGAGCTGATACAATTGCAGCGCAAGCTCGGCACCAGTTTCGTCATCGTCACGCACGACCAGGAAGAGGCAATGATCGTCGCCGACCGCATCGCGCTGATGAATGAGGGCCGGTTGATCCAAGTCGGCCCGCCGGCGGGCATCTACGAGCGGCCGAATTCGCGCTGGGTCGCCGATTTCGTCGGCCAGGTGACGCTGATCGAAGGGCGGCTGGAACAGGGCGGTTTGCTCACCACGGCACTCGGGCAGTTGCAGGTGGCGGAAGGCGGCAAGACGGCCGACAAAGTGTGGCTGGCGCTGCGGCCGGAGAAACTGCACTTGGGCGCGCAGCGCCCGACGCCCGATTATCGTAATGCCGTTGCCGGCACCGTTTACGAGATTGGCTACCGCGGCGATGTTTCGCTCTACAAAGTGCGGCTCGCCGATCGCTCGCTGATCAAGGTCGCGCTCGCCAATGCCAGCGGCCGTCCGCCCTTCGCGCTCAACGATCTGGTGTGGGTGTCCTGGCCGCCCGACGCCGGCGTGATGCTGAGGGACTAGACCATGCACGCAAGCAGAAAAAGCTGGGGGGCGCGCGCGGTTCTGCTGCTGCCTTATCTGTGGCTGGCGGCGTTCTTCCTCGCGCCCTTCGTGATCGTGCTCAAGATCAGCTTTTCGCAAACCGCGATCGCGCAGCCGCCTTATGTGCCGGTGTTCGATCCCGCCGCCGGCTGGCAGGGGCTGCAAGAGTTTTTTGCGCGGCTGACGGCCGACGGCTACCGGCTGCTGGTATCCGATCCGATCTATCTGCTGTCTTATTTCAAGAGCCTGCAAATCGCCGCCATCTCCACCGCGATTTTGCTGCTGATCGGCTATCCGATCGCCTACGGCATCGCGCGCAGCGCCCGCGGGTTGCAGCCGCCGTTAGTGATGCTGGTGGTGCTGCCGTTCTGGACCTCGTTCCTGATCCGTGTCTATGCCTGGATCAACATCCTCCAGCACGACGGTTTGCTCAACCAGGTGCTGCTGGCGCTGCATATCATTCGCGCGCCCGTCGTCTGGCTGGCGTCCGACACCGCGATCTATATCGGCGTCGTCTATTCCTATTTGCCGTTCATGGTGCTGCCGCTCTATGCCACGCTCGAGAAAATGGACGAGTCGTTGCTGGAAGCCGCCGCCGATCTCGGCTGCACGCGCACGCGCGCGTTCTGGCTGGTGACGCTGCCGCTGTCGCTGCCCGGCGTGGCCGCGGGCGTGCTGCTCTGTTTCATTCCGATCGTCGGCGAATTCGTCATCCCCGATCTGCTCGGCGGCTCGCAGACTTTGATGATCGGGCAGACGTTGTGGACCGAGTTCTTCTCCAACCGCGACTGGCCGGTGGCCTCCGCCATCGCGGTCGCGCTGCTTGCGCTGCTGCTGGTGCCGATCGTGTTCTACCAGCGGCTGCAAAGCCGCCAGTTGGAGGGTCTGCGCTGATGCACCGCGCCTCGCCCTTCAACGTCGTCTCGGTCACGCTCGGTTTGGCCTTTCTCTATCTGCCGATCGTCATTCTCGTCATCTATTCCTTCAACGCCTCGCACCTGGTCACGGTCTGGGGCGGCTGGTCGCTCGCCTGGTATCATGAACTGCTGCACGATGAGGCCATGCTGGCGGCCGCCTCGATCAGCCTGCGCGTCGCCGCGCTGTCGGCGAGCACCGCCACCGTGCTCGGCACCTGCGCCGCCGTCGCGCTGGTGCGCTTCGGTTCGTTCCGCGGGCGGCTCATGTTTTCCAGCATGGTCTATGCGCCGCTGGTGATGCCGGAAGTCATCACCGGACTGTCGCTACTGTTGCTGTTCGTCGCCGTCGATGTCGACCGCGGCTTCTGGACCATCGTCTTCGCCCACACCACGCTGACCATGTGCTTCGTCACTGTGATCGTGCAGGCCCGGCTGATCGGCTTCGACCGCAGCCTGGAAGAAGCGGCGATGGATCTCGGCTGCCCGCCGCTCAAGACCTTCCTCACCGTCACGCTGCCGCTGATTTTTCCCGCAATCGCTGCCGGCTGGATGCTGGCCTTCTCGCTGTCGCTCGACGACCTGGTGATCGCGAGCTTCACCACCGGCCCGGGCGCCACCACGCTGCCGATCCGCATCTATTCGGAGGTGCGTCTGGGCGTGAAGCCGGAGATCAACGCCATCTGCACCGTTGTTGTTGTTGTTGTCGCCGTCGCCACCGCCGCCGCCTCGCTGATGATGAAGCGCGGCGCCGTCAAGCGCGAGCGCGCGGCCTTCGCGGCGCAGGTCTGAGCTATTCGCTGCGGCTCTGCCCGGGCGGGCGCAGGATATAGACGAGCAGCCAGACCGGAACGATCACCATGGCGCCCAACAAAACGTTCGGCCAGGCCCAGGCGAAGCCCTTGCGCGCGTAGTCCTCGACCCGGTCGGCCGACAGCCCCATCTCGTGCATCAATTTGTCGGGTGTAATGCCGAAATGGGCCATGATCGTTCCCACGATCAGCGAGGCGACGACGACCTTGGCCAGCATCCGGAGGGTTGCGTGCAACATCCGCGCCCTGTCGCGCCGGGGGTCGCCCGGCAGGGTGATTCGTCTCCGGCGCAATCATAGTCAAATGCCCGCCCTCGCGACACGCGCGCAGACTCGCTTTATCCGCCGATTTGCGGGCTTATTTCGGCGCGGGGGCCGGCGATTGCTCGGAGGCCGGGACGGCGCCGGTGCTGCGGCCGGTCAGCCGCTCGATGACCGAGCGGGCGGCATCGCGCGCGCGCCGGTCGCGCACCGCATCGAGCAGGGGCGCGGCGGCGCCCGAGCGGCGGATCAGGGCTTCCGCGTCGGGCAGCATGATCGGGTCGTCCCAGGAGCCCTGCACGATGAAGGGCAGGGCGAAGGGAGCAACGCCTTCGCGGGCCGGCGTCACCAGGGAGGCCGTGCCGGTCAGGTCGAGTTCGCGCTGCGGGATCGAGGCCGAGCCGGCGAGCGCCAGCTGCACTGCCGGTCCTGAGACTTTCACGTCCTCGACGGTCACCTTGCCCTGCACGATCTTCAGCGTCACCGCGAGGGAATCGAATTTGGTGCGGCCGTTGCGGAAATCGCCGCCGCCGGAGAGCGGCCGCCGTTCCAGCCGTTGCAGCAATTGCTCGACGTCGAGGCCGGCGAGCGCGCCGTCATGCCCAATCAGGCTGGCGTTGCCGTTGAGCGTGCGCGTCACCGCCAGCACGCTCTCGCCGCTGCCATCGACCGCGAAAGTGATGTCGCCCTTGCCTTCGAGCCGGTGCAGCCCGAACAGCTGGCCGAGGCAGCTTTCCAGATCGACGTCGCTGAAGATGAGCTGCGATTTGACGTCAACGCCTTGATCGAAGCTGGCGAGCGACACCGAGCCCTTGATCAAGCCGCCATAGGCCTGCGCCTCGCCGATGGTGACCGTCAGGTGGCCGGCGCGCAGATTGGCGCCGATGGCGGTGCGGCCGAGCTTGGCTTCCGCCAGCACCACGCTGCCCGCCGACAGCCGCAAGTCGAAATCGGTGCTGGTCAGCCCATCGAGCGTGATGTGGCCGCTGTTCCATTCGCGCTGATTGGCGGTAAGAAGCTTGATGGTCGAGACATAGGGCGTGAGATCGAGCTTGTCGGAGGCGAGCGTGCCTTGCAGCGTCTGCCGCCCGTCGGTGGCGAAGGTCAGCACCCCCTCGGCGCTGTTGCCGTCGAGCTCCACGTTGACATTGTTGAGACCGATGGTGCCGCCGACCACGTCGGCCTTGGCCTTGATGGCGAAATGGCCGAAGCCGCCGCCGGGCAGCGGCTTCTGGCCGGCCCAGCTCAGCGTGTCGCGCAAGGAGGCGGTGTCGCCGGCGAACGCGCCCTCGATCTTGAGCGTCGGCTTGACGCTGATCGAGCCTTCGAAGGCGGTCTTCAGCGGGTTGCCGGCGATGCGCAGCTTGATTCCGCTGCGGTTGCCGGCAAGCGCAGCGGCGAAATCGGACAGCGTCAGGCTCATGTCGAGCGGTTCGTCGTGCCAGACGAAGCGCCCGCTGGCGCCGAAGCTCTTGGAGATCGACGGCCAGGCCAGCGAGAACGCCACGTCGTCGAACGTCTCGGCCAGCTTGCGCGCGTCGTTGCGCACCACCACGGTACCGTTGCTGATGCGCATCTCGGAGAATGCCGCCGTCCGTGGCGCGGTGGCGGTCTGGCTGCGCGCCAGCGCCTCGATCAGGCCGGACCAGTTGGAGCGGCCGCCCTGCTCGATATCGATCCGGATGGTCGGGCGTGTGAGCGACACATCGGCGATCTCGACGCGGCCTGCGAGCAGCGGAAAGAAGCGCAGGCGCGCGGTGAGCCGCTCGGCGGTGAGGGCGGGGTGGTCGCCTTCACCCAACACCACGTCGTCGAAACTGATGCTGCCGGTCGGAAACAGCCTGACCGTCGTCACTCCGCGCAGCGTCGGATTGAGACCGGTGACGATGCGGATTTCGCTCAGCACCTGGGCGCGCACCGCCTCGGGCGAGATCAGGTAGCTGGCGCCGACAAGCACGCCGGCGCCGGCCGCGATCACGGCAAGCAGAGCCAGTCCCAAGCGTCTGAAACCAGTCGCGGCCGTCAAAGGAGGATTTTCCGGGCTGTTTCTAAGTCTTACCCCGGGCGGACTATAGCATCGGCCCAAGGCTCGCCAACCAAGGCGCACCAACCTTGGCCAGCTTCTGTGACCCTTTCAAGGCCGCAGGTTAAGCGTGCCGCGGCTGCCTATTGCGCGAGCACGCGGGTGGCCGGAAACGCCACCTCGACCAGGGTGCCGTCCTGCACCTGGCTGGTGATGCGGAAACGGGCGTGGTTGGCCTCCGCCAAGGCCTTGGTGATCGGCAGACCGAGGCCGCTACCGGCATCACCCCACCGTGGCGTGGTGGCGAGCTGGCGGAACGGCTCGAGCGCGGTCTGCAATTCCTTCTCGCTCATGCCGGCGCCGGTGTCGCGCACGCGCAAGACAACCTCATGATCGTCGGTGAGCGCGGTCGAGACGATGACCTGCCCGCCCGCGCCGGTGAACTTGATCGAGTTCGACAACAGATTGAGCGCGATCTGCCGCACCGAGCGCGCATCGGCGACGACCTGCGGCAGGTTTAACGGCAGCGAGGTGCGGATGATGACGCGCTCGCGGTTGGCCTGCTGCTGCATGATGGCGACGCATTGCTGCACCAGGTCGTTGATATTGACGCTCACGAAGGTGAGCTCGAGCTTGCCGGCCTCGATCTTGGAGAGATCGAGCAAGTCGTTGAGCAGCGAGATCAGATGGCCGCCGGAGGCGTGGATGTCCTTGAGATATTGCCGGTAGCGCTCGTTGCCGATCGGCCCGAAGCGCTCGTCCATCATCACCTCGGAGAAGCCGATGATGGCGTTGAGCGGCGTGCGGATCTCGTGGCTGATCTTGGCGAGGAATTCCGACTTGGCGGTGGAGGCCTTCTCGGCTTCCTGCTTGGCGTTGATCAGCTCTTCCTCGTTGCGCTTCCAGGCGGTGATGTCGCGCAGCACGACGCACAGCTTCTCGCCGTCGGCGATGCGTCCCATGGTGATGTAGAGCGGTACCAGCCCGCCCTGCCGCACGCGCCCGATCGCCTCGCGTCCGGCATCGAGCACCTGCGCGCCGCTCTCGCGCGCAAGCCGCTCGAGATAATCGAGCACGGAACGTCGGCTCTCCGGCGCGAACAGGTCGCCGAAGGACAGTTCGGCGAATTGGCCGGCGTCGTAGCCGAACAGCGCCTCGGCGCTGCGGTTGGCGGACAGCACGCGGCCGGCGCGGTCGAGCACCAGCACGCCGTCGGTCGCGGTATCGAGGATGGCCTCGAGCTCGTGGTTCTCCGCCTCGATCCGCCGCAGCGACAATTCGGCGGCCTTGCTTTGCCTGTCGTCGGTTACCGGCTGCGTATTGATCATCAGCACCAGCGCGTTCTCTTTGTTCCAGGCCACGCTGAACAGGCGGCCTTCGACCGGCCGCTGGTTGCCGTTGACGGTGGTGATGGTCAGCGTCTTGGCGCCGTTGGCGTCCTTCGATGTCGTCTCGCTCTTGGTTTCGATGAACAGGCTGTCGAGACCGCCGGCCTCCGCCAGCGCTTGCAGCGTGTCGTAGCCGGTCCAGTCGAGGAAGGCGCGGTTGGCATAGACCAGATTGTTGAGCCGATAGACCAGGATGCCAACCGGCAGCTTGTCGAGGATCGGCCGGCCTTCGCTGGTGTCGCGGGCGGCATCGCCGTTGCGCGCCGCGCGCGGCGGCTCGGGCGGCGGGACAGGCGCCGCCGGCATTACCGGCACGAAAGGCTCGGCGCCGAAATCGTCCGACGTCGGCCCGGCCGCTGTGCCGGGCGGCGTCTTCAGCCGCTCGCCCAGCTCGCGCGCGAGCTCCTGAAAGGCCGAATGCTCGCCGGGGCTCAGCGCCGGCGCCTTTTCCACCGGCGGCGGGGACGGGGGCGGCGGCGGGGACGGCGGCGCGCGGAATGGCAGCACTTTGGCGGCCTCTTCGGGCGGCTGCGGCAATTCGGCGCGTTTGCGCTCGAGCGCTTCCATGCGGTCGACGTCGCGGCAGATGCCGAAGCCGCGGAAGCCGGCGAACTGGCGCTCGCGGTCGAAGACCGGCAGGCCGGACATTTCGATCGGCAGCCGCTCGTCGCCGCCGTCGACCGGCCAATTCACCACGATGCCGCTCCAGGTGTCGCGCGCCGCGAGCGCGGTGGCCACCTGGCCCTGCGGATCGAGCTTGAGCGCGGCCGCGATCTCCGCCCAGGGCCGGTTGAGCACGGTCGCGGTCTGCGGTCCGAGCAAGCGGGCGAAGTCCTCGGCGCCGAGCGTGAAGCGGCTGGCCGCATCCATTTGCCAGACGAAGCGCAGCGGGAAACGGCGCGTACCCGCAGGCAAGACAGCCGGATTTGTCATCGCCGGGGCATCGGCGTGCGCCGCGCGCGCCGGCGCAGCGAATGCCACAAGCAGTGCGACCGCGCTGTGGCCGGCGCCGAGCTTCGACACGGTGACGCGGCCGGCCGCGATATCGCCTTCGGCGTGGCCGTTGAGCAAGGCTTCGCGCGCCAGCGTGGCGCCGCCGAGCGCTGTGAGATCGGCGGTCTGGTCGAAGCGCTCGCGTGCCGCAGCGTCGGCTTCGATCAATTCACCGTCGGCGGAGAAGACGGCGGCCGGGCGTGCGAAATCGGCAAACAGCCGCCGCGCGCGCTCGGGCAGCGACAGCTCCTTGCCGGCGCGCTCGGTCGAGACGACCAGCACGGCCGGCGTATTGTCGGCGAGCGCGATGCGCGAGCACAGGCAGATCAGCGGGCCGCCGAAGCTCGCGCCAAAGCCGCGCAGACGTTCGAGCCGCGCCGCGCCGCCCGCCGGCAACGTGCCGGCAAGCCGCGCGACTTGCGCGGCGGCGGCGTGCTTGGCGTCGAAGCGGAGTTTGGCGGCGGCGGCCGGCGACGCGGCCTCGAAAATCTCGGCGGCGACCGCATTGGCCCACAAGATGCGCGACGCGTCCGCGCTCCATAGCCATGCCGGCAGCGGACTCAGGGCGTGCGCCGCGAGCCGCGGATCGTTCAGGCAGGCGAACTGGAACTCGGTCCCATTCATCGCTGTGTTGCACGCGCGGATTACGGCTAATGAAACCTTAATACGGCGGCTTGCTCACCGCGTCCACGAAGCGGCGGATGGCTGTCACCGGCAACCGCCGATAACCTTAATATGCGGGCTCCGCCTCTGGCATCGGCGGCGGTGCGTGCTAGATAGTTAACGTGGCTGCCGGGGCCGGAAGGAGACCACCATGGCCAAGCAGGGCAACATGAACTTCGAAATCCCCGCCGAAATGCGCGCTCTGGCGGAAAAAAGCGTGGAACAGGCGCGCCAAGCCTTCGAGACCTTCATGACCGCGGCAACCCAGGCCGCATCCACCGCCGATAAGCAGGCAGCGGGCGCGCGGGCGGGCGCCAAGGAGGTCGGCGAGCTCGCCGTCCGCTTCGCGGAGCGCAACATCGCCTCGTCGTTCGAGTTCGCCCAACAGCTCGTGCGCGCCAAAGATTCCCAAGAGGTGATGGCGCTGCACGCCGATTACGTGAAGCGCCAGATCGCCGCGCTCAGCGATCAGGCCAAGGAACTGGCCAAGGAAACGGCCAAGATGGCCGGATCCGCCGCCTAGCGTTGAGGCCGCACGCGCCTGACGGTGCTTTGCCGCGCCGGCTCCCCGCCGGAGCGCATTGAAATTATGACACTATTGTGCAATGCAATATTTTTATTGCAATGCACCAAAATCGGTGCTATATGAGGTTAATAGCGCTGCCCGAGCCCTCCTTTGGCCGGCAGCCCTGAAACAGGCGCGAGCCGGCTTGCCGAGGGCTGCCGCTCGTTTTCCGCCAGCGCCCTCGTGGATTGAAGGGATGCCAGTCATGTCCGCCGTAGAAACCCCGACCAAGTCGAAGCCGAAGGCCGCTCCGGCTCCTGCCGCGAACGTCTTCGAGATGCCGAAATTCGATATGCCCAAGTTTGAAGTGCCGACGGCCTTCCGCGAGATCGCCGAGAAGGGCATCTCGATGGCCAAGGAAAACTACGAGAAGATGAAGGGCGCCGCCGAAGAGGCGACCGATGTGCTCGAGGAAACCTACAGCACCGCCTCCAAAGGCTGCTCCGGCTACGGCCTCAAGCTGATCGACGCCACGCGCGCCAACACCAACGCGACGTTCGACCTGATGGGCGAATTGATGACCGCGAAGTCCTATGCCGAGGTGGTCGAGCTCTCCACCGCCTTCATGCGTGCGCAGTTCGACACCATGACCGCGCAGGCCAAGGAGCTGAGCGAAGAGGCTCAGAAAGTGGCGAGCGATTGCTCCGAGCCGATCAAGGAAAGCTTCACCAGCGCCTTTACCAAGGCGGCCTGAGCTTGCTAAAAATCGCGCCGCGTTTGCGGCACTATAAAGCCCGGGCTTTCCGCCCGGGCTTTTGCTTTGGCGGCGCGGCCTGCCGCTTGCCAAAATGGCGCCCCGAACCTAGGTTCGCCCGCGCGTGCAGGTGTAGCTCAGTTGGTTAGAGCGCTGGTCTGTGGAACCAGAGGTCGGTGGTTCAAGTCCACCCACCTGTACCAGAAAATACCGCCATCGTGCATGCAGGCCGCGCCGATGTCATCGGCGGCGCGCCCGCGATTGATCCTGATCAAGGCTGTCCTGATCGGGCGGGCTAGCGTTCGCGCAAATGATCAGGAACCCGCGCATGGTGACACGCAGACAAGCGAGTGCCGGTCTTGCCTCGGCCGCGGTTCTGGCGGGCACGTCCGGATTTGCGGCGGCCGAGCAGCCGGTCATCAAACTTGTGCCGCCAGCAAAGAGCGGCGGCATGCCGCTGATGCAGGCGCTGACGCTGCGGCATTCGACACGCGATTATGCCGACCGTCCGCTGCCAGCGGATATTCTTTCCAACCTTTTGTGGGCGGCATTCGGCGTCAACCGGCCATCGGGCGATCGCACGGCCCCCTATTGGCGGCACATCATGGTGATCGACGTCTATGCCGCGATGGCGAACGGCGTCTGGTTCTACGATCCCAAAGACCACGTCCTGCGGCAGCATTCGCCCGCCGATCTCCGCGCCGCGACCGGTCAGCAGGATTTCGTCGGCGGCGCGCCGCTCAATTTGATCTACGTGGCGAACGGCGATCGCATGAAAGATGTCTCACCGGAGGATCGCCGCCTGTTCGCCTCGGTCGATGCCGGCTTCATCGGACAGAACGTCTATCTGTTCTGCGCCTCCGAAGGGTTGGGAAGCGTCTTTCGCGGCGCCGTCCCCTACAAGAAGCTGGAAAGCGCGATGCAGCTTGGCGAAAGCCAGTTCGTAACCTTTGCGCAAACCGTCGGTTATCCGAAGGCCTGATCGGCGCGATGGCCTGTCCGCCGAAACGAAAACGCCGGCGAAATTCGCCGGCGTTCGTATGTTGCTAGTGGCTAGCTCAGCGCCGCGTTTGCCGCGCACCGACATTGGCACGCGGACGATAGACCGGTTGCGCCTGGCCGCCGCCGAACAAGAAATCAAAGAAGGTCGGGCCACTGCGATAGGCGTAGCTCTGACCGTCATAGCCGGCATAGGTGCCGGCCGGCAGCCGCACCGGCTTGTCCGACGGGTTTGGCGCGTGCTCGATGCCGATATCGGCAACCCGGCGCTCGGCCGGATTCTTCAGGATCGAGATCATCTTGGCGTCGCGCCCATAGACGTCGTCGCGCAGCTGAAGCTTGCCCTCGTCGTCGACGAATGCGGTCTGGTAGGTCAGGTGCACCGGGATCGGGTGCGCGAAGTTGAGATTGATCTCATTGCCGCCGAACATGCTCTCGAATTTCGCCGGCGTGTAGTGCGCCGCCGGGTCTTCGATCGACATCAGCTTGGTGCCGTATTCGAGCGGATTTTCCACGCGCATGCAGCCATGGCTGAAGGCGCGCTTGTCGCGCTTGAACAGATATTTGTCCGGCGTGTCGTGCTGGTAGACCAGGAACTTGTTGGGGAAATTGAAGCGGATGCGGCCGAGCGCATTGGCAGCGCCGGGCGGCTGATAGACGTGCACGGTGCCGTCCGGGTCCTGATAGACCTTCAGGCCAATGCGGTCGAGCGCCTGCGGATCCTGTTGCAGCGCCGGCAGATACTCGTTCTCGATGATCGAGGGCGGCACGTTCCAGGTCGGGTTGACCGTGATGAACTTCATCTCCGCCGTGGTCATCGGCGTCGCTTTGGCCGGCTGCCCGGCCACGATCTTGGTCTTCCAGTAGAGATCGCCCTGGTGGAAGAGGCTGAGCGTGTAGTCGGGCACGTTGACGACCACATAGTCGTTGTCGTCGTTGCCGAGCTTACGCGGCAGCCAGCGCCAGCGCTCCATGTTGACGATGACGGTGTCGACTGGGTTGGCGGCCGCCCGCTTCGTTTCCGACTTCACGCCGTTGAGGGCGCGCACGGTGTTGGGGCCGGCATTGCCGTCGACATCGAGGTCTTGTTCGGTCTGGAACGTCTTCACCGCCTCGACCACCGCCTCGTCATACAGCGGGTTGTTCTTGTCGCCGGTGATGTTCAGGCGCTGGCGCAACGCGATGACGCGCTTGTCTTTCATGCCGGGGCGCATGATCGAGCCTTCCGGCACGTGCACGTTCGCACCCGGATTGACGTCTTCCTTTTCCTTCGGCTTGGCGATCTGGCCGCCATTGGCGCGCAGCTCGGCGAGCGCAGCCTTGAGCGCCTGGAAGCCTTTCTGCGGCGGATTGTAGCTGTCGAGCGCGGCGGCAACGTCACTGCTATTGGCAAGCTTGGCCAGCACCTCGGCCGGTTCGGGCGCGTTCAGCTTGAAGTCGATGTCGTTGCCGACGCGGCTGAAATGGATGCGGCCGATCTGCGCCTGGCGCGCATAGGTCAGCACGGAATTGGTGAACTTGAGCTCGGCCGCCGCCAGATCGTCGGGCGTCGTCGCGGCGGCGAAATCCGGCACCGGATAATCCTGCGGGTCGAGCCCGACCGTCTCCACCTGGCCGAGGTAAGCGGTCGCCGCCTTGGCGCGCGCGTCGGCCTTGCCGTCGGCAAGCCACAGCGGCTTGTAGTCGCGCGCTCTGTAGAACTGGTCGACGCCGGCGCGATCGTCCTTACGGGCGACCAAACGGTCGAATTTTTTGCCGGTGATCAACCCGCGCAACTGGTCGGCCACCTGCGAGTCCATGCTGGCCGGCGTTGCCGGTACTGCCGCGGCCTTGCCCGGCTCCGCGCTCGGCGCCGCGGCATCCTGCCTGGGCTCGCTCGTCGATACGGCCTCGGCCGCCGGCTGCAACAGGTCGGCATCCGGCATCGGGATCGCGCTGATCTCTTTGTCGGATTGCTGCGCGAGGCCAGGATGACTGGACAGCGCCAGAACCAGCCCGAAGGCGGTGGAGGCCAGTAGACGCTCAAATCGTACGGATTTCACCGGTTGAACTCCCGAAGGCGGCCCGTAAAGGCCTTGTTTTATGGCGGGCATACTATCTGATGCGCATGCTTTCGTTACGGCTTTCCCAACATGGCGGGTACTAACACTCGGCAACTGTTGCTATTTTGCACGGTCGGCTAAAGCCCGGTTTTCCGGCATTTCCTGGCCTTTATCGTAGCTTATAGCAACAACGGGCCGCTTAGCTGGTTCCTGCACATGATTATCCGACTTTTGCCCAGTCATTTCTTAGTGGCAGGACGTTTAAGTCAGGTTCAAGGCTAGAGGCGTGGCATGACGCCGGCGTGATGGCTGGCGTTGCAACCGGCGGGCGCAACGGGCGCAAGAAGAGGGGCCTTAGATGGCAGGCCAGGTCACCATGCGCATCGCGCTCGCCGCCGCGTTCGCAGCGCTCCTGCCGGCGGCCGGTATGGCGCAGGAGGGCCCACCTCCCGGCAATGAGGCGGCGGCCAAGCTCAAGCCGATCGTCGCCCCGGCGCAGCCCACGGCGCCCGATGCCCTGCCGCTCGGCAAACTGAGACTGCCGTCCGGCTTCCGCATCGAGCTTTATGCCGGCGGCATTCCCGACGCGCGCTCGCTGCGCGTCGGCCCCCGCGGCACGGTCTTCGTCGCCAGCCCGGCCACCGGCAAGGTCTTCGCTATCGATGGGCAACGCGCGGTCAAGGTGGTCGCTTCCGGTCTGCACCGGCCGAACGGGCTCGCCATACTCAACGGCGCGCTTTACATCGCCGAGGTTTCGCGAATTTCCAAAATAGACAATGTCGAGGACGCGCTCGACAATCCGCCCAAGCCGGTGCCGGTCTACGAAGATCTGCCGAAGGATGAGGCGAACAGCTTGCGCTTCCTCGGCGTCGGCCCCGACGGCAAGCTCTATGTTTCGGTCGGCGCGCCCTGCAACAATTGCCTGCCGCAGGCGACGCAGGCGCAGATCCGCCGCATCGATCTGGAAGGCAACAATGTCGAAGCGGTCGCGCTCGGCGTGCGCAATTCGGTCGGCTTCGACTGGTCGCCGCAGAGCAAGCAACTCTACTTCACCGACAACGGCCGCGACTGGCTGTCGGAGGACGCGCCCAACGACGAGCTCAACCGCGTCACCAAGCCGGGCGAGAGCTTCGGCGCGCCGTTCTGCTACCAGGGTAATCTGCCTGACAGCGAATTCGGCTGGGGCCATTCGTGCGATGAGTTCACGCCGCCGGTCGCGCTGCTCGGGCCGCACGTCGCCCCGCTCGGCATGCGCTTCTACACCGGCCGCATGTTTCCGCGCGACTATAACGACGCCATTTTCATCGCCCGCCACGGCTCCTGGAACAGAACCAAGAAGCTCGGCGGCGACGTGGTGGTCCTGCGTCTCAACAAGAACGGCTCGGTCGCCTCGATGGAGCCTTTCCTCACCGGCTTCCTTGCCGACAATAATTATCTCGGCCGCCCGGTCGACGTCGAAATCATGCGCGACGGCTCGCTGCTGATCTCCGACGACTGGAACGGCGCGGTCTATCGCGTCACCCACGGACGCGATGTTGGGCGCGAACGCGAGCGGCGCGGCGGGCGCTTCTTCGACGACCGCTGAAAAAAACCGGGCCCCGTGAGGGGCCCGGTTGCAGGTTTGCCGGCGTGGGGGGCCGGCAACATTCCAGAGGGGAACTTGCTGCTGCGCCGGGTTACTCTGGGAGGATACGCATCCGGCGAAACAGCGTGGCCGCACTATGCTAACCGCGGAGTGGGCAAGCAACGCCGCGCCCCGCATGACTGCCATGCCGAATCTGCTGCAGCATTTCGTCGCGGAATTATTCCGGCGCGAAATATCTTTCACGAAGCCGCCCAATTGCGGGCCGTCCGTTCTCTAGAAATGCCAGCGCTGCGCGTTGGCGACCAGGAAGTCGCGAAACACCTGAATGCGCGCCACCGACTTGAGTTCTTCCGGATAGACGAAATAGGCATCGAGCGCGAGTGTATCGGCTTCGCCGAAAAGCTGCACCAGACCGCCGTTTTCTTCCACCAGATAGTCCGGCAACATGGCAATGCCGAGCCCGCGCTGGCAGGCGCGCAGCAGGCCGAGCACGTTGTTGATGGTCAGTTGCGCCGTGCGCGGTTCCTTGCCGCTGCGGCTGACTTCCACGAGCCAGCGCCGGTTGGCGAAATGCGCCGGCACCGCGCCGCTCAGCAACACGATGCGATGCTTGTCGAGCTCCTCGTGCGTGCGCGGCGTGCCGAAGCGCTTGAGATAATCAGGCGAGGCATAAGCGTGAAAATGCACCGAGAACAGCTTGCGCTGGATGAGATCGGGTTGCGTCGGCTGGCGCAGCCGGATGGCGACGTCGGCCTCGCGCATCGCCAGATCGAGTTCCTCGTCGGTGGTGATCAGCGTGATCTGAATGTCGGGATAGAGATCGAGAAATTCGCCGAGCCGCGGCAGCAGCCAATGGATGCCGATGCCGGGCGTGGTCGACACTTTCAATTCGCCGTTCGGCCGTTCGCGGCTGTCGGTGAGCTTGGTGCGCGCCGCCTCCAGCTTCATGAACACTTCGTGCGCGGTGCGGTAGAGCAGTTCGCCCTGTTCGGTCAGGATCAGTCCGCGCGCGTGACGGTGGAACAGCGAGACGCTGAGTTCGGATTCCAGCGCTGAGACCTGGCGCGACACCGCCGACTGCGACAGGCCGAGCCGCTCGCCGGCATGCGTGAACGAGCCGGCTTCCGCCGCGGCGTGAAACACCTTGAGCTTGTCCCAGTCCATCGTGTTGTTGGTGGCGACCATGCTCTATTCCGCCGCCGCGCGCTGATGTTCGTGGGCGGCCAGGAACTTCTCCGCTTCGAGTGCCGCCATGCAGCCAAGCCCTGCCGCGGTCACCGCCTGACGGTAGATGTCGTCGGTGACGTCGCCGGCGGCGAACACGCCGGGCACCGAGGTGGCGGTGGAATGGCCGGTGGTGACGATGTAGCCGGATGGCTTCATCTGCACCTGGCCGGCGAACAGTTCGGAGGCCGGCGAATGGCCGATGGCGATAAATACGCCGTCGACAGTGCGCTCGCTCACCGCGCCCGTCTTCACGTTCTTGAGCTTGACGCGGTTCACTTTCAGCGGGTTGTCGCTGCCGAGCACGTCCTCGAGCGCCGAATCCCAGATCACCTCGATCTTTGGATTCTTGAACAGCCGGTCCTGCAGGATCTTTTCCGCGCGGAAGCTGTCACGCCGGTGCACGACCGTGACCTTGGAGGCGAAATTGGTGAGGAACAGCGCCTCCTCGACCGCGGTGTTGCCGCCGCCGATCACCACCACTTCCTTGTTGCGGTAGAAGAAGCCGTCGCAGGTGGCACAAGCCGACACGCCATAGCCCTTGAACTTCTGTTCCGACGGCAGATCGAGCCAGCGCGCCTGCGCGCCGGTTGCGATGATCAGCGCATCGGCGAGATAGACATCGCCGGAGTCGCAGCTCAGCCGGAACGGCCGGCTGGCGAGCTCAACTTTGGTGACGGTATCGGTGACGATCTTGGTGCCGACGTGCTCGGCCTGTGCCTGCATCTGCTCCATCAGCCAGGGGCCCTGGATGACGTCGGCAAAGCCCGGATAGTTCTCCACGTCGGTGGTGATGGTGAGCTGGCCGCCGGGCTGGATGCCCTGGATCATCACCGGTTCCAGCATGGCACGCGCGGCGTAGATGGCGGCGGTGTAACCCGCCGGTCCCGAGCCGATAATCACGACCTTGGCATGCGTGGTCTTGGCCATTGTGCTGACGCCCCCGGGCATATCGGGCGGCTTGTCGCCCGCACGGGCCGGACCGCGCCGGCTCGTTGAGGTATGCACGATCTAGGGTTTCCGCCCGAGCTATGCAAGATACGCAACCCCCGAAGCCACAGGCTTCATGCGCGGACGGTATGGGGTTCCGCCAAGCGCGCAATAATGTTTCGCGAAACATTGTTTCGCGGTATGGATTTTCGCCGGGCTTCTTTGCCTGGAGGGGAGTCCGAGAAAAGTGCCCGCGCGCCTCGACGCCGTCGACCGCCATATCTTGAAAGAGCTGCAGGACGACGGCCGCATCACCAATGTCGAGCTGGCGCGCCGGGTCGGCATTTCGGCGCCGCCGTGTCTGCGTCGTGTGCGCGCGCTGGAGGAGGCCGGCTACATCAAGGGCTATCGCGCGCTGCTCGACGAGAAGAAGCTCGGCTACGAAGTCACCGTGTTTGCCATGGTGCATCTGGCGAGCCAGGCGGACGCCGACCTCACAGCCTTCGAGCAGTTCGTGCGCGCGCAGCCTTTGGTGCGCGAATGCTGGATGCTGTCGGGCGAGATCGACTTCGTCCTCAAATGTGTGGCGCCCGATCTGAAAACCTTCCAGGCCTTCGTCGAGCGTCTCACCGCCGCGCCCCATGTGCGCAACGTGAAGACCTCGCTGACGCTGCGCAACTCCAAGGACGCGGCCATGGTGCCGATGGAGAGCGGCGCCTAGCGGGCCGCCGCGCCGCCTCACGAGACGGCGCGGCGTCATTGTCAGGCCGCCTCGGCGGTGGTCGGATCGATGATCGTGCGCACGCGCGAGACCACGTTCGCCGGGAAGCCGCCTTTCTGGGCGTGCTCCCGCACCGTCGCCTCGTCGGGCGCGACGTAGACGCAGTAGATCTTGTCGTCGGTGACGTAGCTTTGCACCCACTGAATCTTCGGGCCCATGCTCTGCAGCACGCTGCAGGACTTCTGCGAAATCGCCTGCAGCTCCTGCTTCGGCAGCTTTCCGGCGCCCGCGATCTCGCGTTCGATGACAAATTTCGGCATCGCATGTACTCCTGTTCGGTTGCGCGGCATGCGCGATGCATGCCTCGTGACAGGAAATTGCGATTTTTGCGGTCGGATGTATTGAGACGAGGGTCCCGGACTCGGCGAAAAGAACGCCCACACAACCCGGGACACACGTCCCGGCTCAGGCCGAGGGTACTTTCATCCCCAGCCCCGCCTCGCGCGCCCGCACGATGGCCTGATAGCGGTGCTCGACGCCGATCTTGTCGAGCACGCGGGTGATGTGATTGCGCACGGTCTTCTCGGACATGCCGAGCGCGGCGGCGATCTCATTATTGTCGAGACCTTGCGCAATCGCCTCCAACACGTCGCGCTCGCGCCCGGTGAGGTCGTCGAGCGGCAGGCTATGGCGCGTGACGCCGGCCTCGACCGGCTGTTTCAGGAAGGCGTCGATCTCGGCGACGATCTGTTGCCAGGCCGGCTCGTCCGCGAGCGGCATGTGGTTCTCGCCGTCGATCTGCACGAAACGGCAATTCGGAATGAGCGTGGCAAGCTTGCGGCCGTCTTCGATCGGCACCGCGGTATCGCGCGCGACGTGGAGCGCCAGCGTCGGACATTTGATCTTGCGCGCGGAATCACGCACGTCCGTCTGCCAGCCGATCTGCAGCAGGCGTGCCGCCGTCTGGGCCGATGTGGAGAATGCCTGCTGGTCGGACCAGGACCGTAGATGTTGCAGCGTGCCGCCGGGCTGAAAATACGAGCCCCAGACCTGGCCGAGCGCGTGGTTCTTCCGGCCCCAGCCGAGCCGCACCATATCGAGCAGAACGCGCGCCTGCTCGGCATCGAGCGGTCTTTCGCCGCGCAGGCGCCCAAGCGCGTAGGCGCCGTACAGCACGAGTCGCGTGACTCGGTCCGGATGCCGCGCGGCATATTCGACGCCGATTGGGCCGCCCCAGCATGTCGCCAGAATGTCGAACTGCCGGAAACCGACCGCGTTGGCGACAGCCTCGATATCTTTGATCCAGCCCTCGAAAGAAAACTCCGCCGGCGCGCGGTCGGACAGTCCGCATCCGCGCGAGTCGTAACGCAGCAATGTGTATTTCTGCGACAGCGTTTCCAGCCAGGGCCGCCACGCAAGGCTGTCCCACTGGTGCTCGAGATGCGACAGCCAGGTGGCCGGCATGAGCAGCGGCGGTCCTTCGCCGCTCACCGCATAGGCAAGCTTCACATTGTCGGCCGTGGTGCAGAAGCGGATATCTTGGTTCATATCGCTCGAGGCAGATCCCCTCCGCCGTAACGCGACTACCGCCACTCCACTTTTTTCACTTCGTAAGCTTTGGCGCCGCCGGGCGCATTGACCTCGACGGTCGTGCCCTTGGTCTTGCCGATCAGCGCTTTCGCGAGCGGCGAGGTGATCGAGATGCGGCCCTTCTTGGCGTCGGCTTCCGGCTCACCGACGATCTGCCACACCTTCTTCTCGTCGGTGTCCTCGTCGACCAGCGTCACGGTGGCGCCGAAGGTGATAGTGTCGCCCGACAGCTTGGAGACGTCGATCACGTCGGCGCGCGCGAGCTTGTCCTCGAGCTCGGCGATGCGGCCCTCGTTGAGCGACTGCTGCTCCTTGGCGGCGTGATATTCGGCGTTCTCCGACAGGTCGCCGTGCGTGCGCGCGTCGGTGATCTGCTGGATGATGCGCGGCCGCTCGACCGACTGGCAGTGCTTGAGCTCGGCTTCGAGCGCGGCATAGCCGGCTGCTGTCATCGGGATCTTGTCCATCGTCTCGTCTCCTCCTGGCGGGCGCCGAACCGAACGCGATCTTGTTGCGCCGCCAAGCCCCTTCCCATCCGCAAAAATACGTTGCATCGACTCGTAATACGACTCCGGCCGCGGACGTCCCGCGAGAACCGGAGTCATTGAACGAGGGCCGGTCAAAAAAACCCTGACCGCGGCCGGTTTCACCTGCACCGCGACCTGGGACTTCCCGGCCTAACTCGCACCGCCGCCTTGGGTTCGGGCCGCTTAAGCCCGGCTACCGTAGTAGCTCTGCAGCGCGCGTACCTCGAGGTCGCCCCCGAGATAGGCCTTGATGCCCTGCGCCGCGGCGACGGCACCCGAAAGAGTGGTGTAGTACGGCACTTTATGCAAGAGGGCCGCATGGCGGAGCGAGCGGCTGTCGGCCAGGGCGGTCGCCCCCTCGGTGGTGTTGAAAACAAGCTGAACACCGCCGTTTTTGATGACGTCCACGACGTTGGGCCGGCCTTCCAGCACCTTGTTGATCTTGGCCACCTCGACTCCCTGTTCGGCCAGGTAGCGCTGGGTGCCGGACGTCGCGATGCAGCGGAAGCCGAGGGACGCGAGCAGCTTGATCGCCGGCAGGATGCGCGGCTTGTCCGCGTCCTTGACCGAGACGAACACGGTGCCGCCGCGCGGCAGGCTGGTGCCGCCGCCGATCTGGCTCTTGGCGAAGGCAATCTCGAACGAGGAGTCGATGCCCATCACCTCGCCGGTCGATTTCATCTCCGGACCCAGCACGGTGTCGACGCCGGGGAAGCGCGCGAACGGGAACACCGCCTCTTTCACCGCCCGGTGCTTGTAGCTCGAAGGCGCCAGCTTGAAGCTGGCGAGACTTTCGCCGGCCATGATGCGCGCTGCGATCTTGGCGACCGGCAGCCCGATCACCTTGGCGACGAAGGGCACCGTGCGCGAGGCGCGCGGGTTCACCTCCAGCACATAAATATCGCCGTCCTTGATGGCGTATTGCACGTTCATCAGCCCGCCGACATTGAGCGCGAGCGCAAGCGCCTTGGTCTGCCGTCCCAACTCGGCGATGGTCTCTGCGTTCAGCGAATGCGGCGGCAGCGCGCAGGCTGAATCGCCGGAATGGATGCCGGCTTCCTCGATGTGCTCCATGATGCCGGCGATGAAGGTGTCCTTGCCGTCGCAGAGGCAATCGACGTCCACTTCGGTGGCGTCGGAGAGATAGCGGTCGATCAGCAGCGGGCTGCGCTTCGACACCACCAGTTCGCCCGGCCGGTCGAGATCGGATGCGAGCTTGGCCAAGTAACGGTCGAATTGCGCAGGCTCGCGCACGATTTCCATCGCCCGCCCGCCCAGCACGTTGGATGGCCGGATCACGACCGGATAGCCGATCTCATCGGCGATGGCGCGCGCGGCGCCCAGCGAGGTGGCGATGCCGTTCTTCGGCTGCCGCAGCTTGAGCTTGTCGAGCAGCTTCTTGAAGCGGTCGCGGTCCTCGGCGAGGTCGATCATGTCGGGCGAAGTGCCGAGGATCGGCACTTTGGCTTTCTCCAACGGTTCCGCGAGCTTGAGCGGCGTCTGGCCGCCGAACTGCACGATGACGCCGTGCAGCGTTCCGTTGCTGCGCTCGGTGTCGATGATCTCCAGCACGTCCTCCGGCGTCAGCGGCTCGAAATACAGCCGGTCGGAGGTGTCGTAATCCGTCGACACCGTCTCCGGATTGCAATTGACCATGATGGTTTCGTAGCCGACTTCCTTGAGCGCGAAGGCGGCGTGGCAGCAGCAATAGTCGAACTCGATGCCTTGCCCGATGCGGTTGGGGCCGCCGCCGAGGATGATGACTTTCTTTTTGTCTGACGGCGCGGCTTCGTCGGCGACCTGGCCGTTGAACGGAGTCTCGTAGGTCGAATACATGTAGGCCGTGGGTGAGGCGAATTCGGCGGCGCAGGTGTCGATGCGCTTGAACACCGGCCGCACGCCAAGCGCGCGCCTTTTTTCCGTTACCGCCTCGGCAGGGGTTGCGGTGAGTTTTCCGAGGCGGGTGTCGGAAAATCCCATGGCCTTGAGTCGGCGGAACGGCGCTGGCGTGGTCGGCAGGCCTTTGGCCTTGATCTCGGTTTCCGCCTCCACCAGCCCGCGGATCTCGGCCAGGAACCAGGGATCGATGCGGCAGGCGTTGTGGATCAGTTCATCGCTGGCGCCCAGCCGCATCGCTTGCGCCAGCTTCAACAGCCGGTCCGGCGTCGGCGTGCCGAGGGCAGCGCGGATGTTGTTCTTGTTGTCGGGCCCGTCGATGCCGCTGGCGGGATCGAAACCCTCGATGGTCACCTCGTCGAGCCCAGTCAGTCCCGTTTCCAGCGAGCGCAGCGCCTTCTGCAAACTCTCCTGGAAGGTGCGGCCGATCGCCATGGCCTCGCCCACCGATTTCATCGACGTGGTGAGCGTGGTCGAGGCGCCGGGGAATTTCTCGAAGGCAAAACGGGGAATTTTGGTGACGACGTAATCGATGGTCGGCTCGAACGAGGCCGGCGTTGCGCCGCCGGTGATGTCGTTGGCGATTTCGTCGAGCGTGTAGCCGACCGCGAGCTTGGCCGCGACCTTGGCGATCGGGAAACCGGTCGCCTTCGAGGCCAAGGCGGACGAGCGGGAGACGCGCGGATTCATCTCGATGATCACCAGCCGTCCGTCGGCCGGATTGACCGCGAACTGCACGTTGGAGCCGCCGGTCTCCACCCCGATCTCGCGCAGCACCGCGATCGAGGCGTCGCGCATGATCTGGTATTCCTTGTCGGTGAGCGTCAGCGCCGGCGCGATGGTGATCGAATCGCCGGTGTGCACGCCCATCGGATCGACATTTTCAATTGAACAGATGATGATGCAATTGTCTTTCTTATCGCGCACCACCTCCATCTCGTATTCTTTCCAGCCCAGCACCGACTCCTCGATCAGCACTTCGTTGGTCGGCGAGGCATCGAGCCCGCCCTCGACGATCTCGAGAAACTCGGCCTTGGTATAGGCGATGCCACCGCCGGTGCCGCCAAGCGTGAAGGACGGCCGGATGATCGCCGGCAACCCGACAAAGTCGACCGCCTGCAAGGCTTCGATCAGCGCCTGGTCCTGGTAGCGCTCGCGCCGCGCCGGCTCCTCGCGCCGCCATTCCAGCTCGAACTCTTTCAGCAGCCGCGCGCGCTCGGCGTCGCTCGCCTTGAGGCTGGCGATGCGTTGCGCCTCCAGCCGGTATTTCTCGCGGTCCTGCTTCTTCAGCTCGGAGGCGTTGGCCAGTCGTGAGCGCGGCGTCTCCAGACCGATCTTGTGCATGGCTTCGCGGAACAGCGCGCGGTCTTCCGCCTTGTCGATGGCGTCGGCGGTGGCGCCGATCATCTTGACGCCGAACTTCTCCAGCACGCCCATACGGCGCAGCGACAGCGCGGTGTTGAGCGCGGTCTGCCCGCCCATGGTCGGGAGCAGCGCGTCCGGCCGTTCCTTCTCGATGATCTTGGCGACGATCTCGGGCGTGATCGGCTCGATGTAGGTGGCGTCGGCGAGATCGGGGTCGGTCATGATCGTCGCCGGGTTGGAATTGACCAGCACGATCCGGTAGCCCTCTTCCTTCAGCGCCTTGCAGGCTTGCGTGCCGGAATAGTCGAACTCGCAGGCCTGGCCGATGACGATCGGGCCGGCGCCGATGATCAGGATCGAAGTGATGTCGGTGCGTTTGGGCATCGGACTCCGGGAAATGGGCACAAAAAAAGGGCGCGCTTACGCGCGTCCCGGGAGCGTGGCGCAAGGGCCAGGCCCCGCGCGCGAGGGGTGCTTAGACCAGAATCGGCGGGCAGGGAAGGGCGCGGCGGGATAAGTGGTGGACGGTCCGTCTTCGCGCTCAACCGGCTTGCCAGTCGAAGCTCCGAAGGAGCGAAGGCTGGAGGCCCGGCCTGGAATTGAACCAGGCTGGAAGACCTTGCGGGGTCCTCTGCGTAAGCACTCCGCCACCGGGCCGCCGTCAGCAATAGCGGACGCCGCCTTGCCGTGGGGTATACGGCGGCCATCGGCCGAGGTTGCGGTTAACGGGAGGTTACGGCACGCGGCACAGGAACGTCATTCGCTGCTGATTATGGCCGATATTGCGCGTGGCGCGCTCGGGCTGGAAGCCGGCAGCTTTGAGCTTCTCCAGCATGGCGGCTTGCGTGTAGTGCGAAAGGCCGACGGTCTTTTTCAGCCGCAGATAGTCCGACACGAAGATGCGGATCAAGCCGCCGATGGCCGCCCAGAGAAATCCGTTGGCGGCGGCGAAGCGCAACAATGCCCAGGCCGCCGCCGGCGCCGCCAGCTGCGGCGGCACGATGTCGCCGATGATGACCAGCCCGTCCGATTTGACGATGCGGTGGAACAGTCCGAGCAGGCGCATGAGCTCCGCCTCGCTCAGATATTGCGCGACCGAATGCATCGCCACGAGATCGAAGGATGCATCCGGCAAGCCGCTCGCCTCGTCGGCCGAGATCACCGCGATCTTGGGATGGCTGGCATACCGCGCGGCAAGCGAGGCGCGCACATTGGGCGCCGCCTCCACCAGCAGCAGCGCGCCGGCCGCTTCCGCCACCAGCTCGGCCGACGTCGCCTCGCCGCAGCCGTAATCGAGCACATGGGCCTCGGGCGAGGGCACGTAGGCGCGGATGTCCTCGGCGATCGTGCGGTAATGCACGTCGCGGTGACGCGCATTCACATAGATCACCGAATGCTTGAAATCGTAGAAACTGATCCAGTCGGACATCAGGCCACGCGGCGGCCGCGTTCTGCGGCGGGCTTCCAAAGCCGCCGCACCGTCCCTTTTTTTAGCCGCCGCTCCGCGCGCCGCAAATCATAGGCCGCTTGCAACCGCAGCCACATGTCGGCGGGCGGATTGGTGAAGGCGCGCTCAAGCCGCACCGCGATGTCCGGCGTGATCGGCGACTTGCCGTTGATGATCTCCGACAGCGTTTTGCGGCTGATGCCGAGCGCCTTGGCCGTCTCGGTCACGGTCAAGCCAAGCGGGACGAGCACGTCTTCTTTCAGACCTTCGCCGGGATGGGGTGGATTGAGCATCGGCATGTCATTACCTCAATGATAATCGACTAGGTCTACGTCGGTTACGTGGCTGCCCTCGAAACGAAAAATGATGCGCCAGTTGCCAGATACAGAAACACTCCAATATTCGGTCAGGTTTCCGGTCAACGGATGCAGCCGCAAACCTGGAAAATCCATGTCGCGCGGCATGCGCGCAACTTTCAGGTAACCGAGAATCCGAGCGATCCTGCTTCGGTGGGCCGCATGAATGCGCGAAGCGTCCCCGCGTTCATGAAACAGCTTCAGTCCCCGGTGCTGGAAACTGCGGATCGTGGCGCAACGTAAATTGTAACCCTCTGGGTGTCAACTAGCCGGGACCTTACGCGATCTTGCGCTTAGCCGCGTCTTTGGCCTGCCGCATCATCTCGACGAAGCGCCGGAACAGATAATGGCTGTCGCGCGGGCCGGGCGAAGCCTCCGGATGGTACTGCACCGAGAACACCGGCTTGTCTTTCAACGCGAGCCCGCAATTGGAGCCGTCGAACAGCGACACGTGCGTCTGCTCGACGTTCTTCGGCAGCGTGTCCTTGTCGACGGCGAAGCCGTGGTTCATCGAGGTGATCTCGACCTTGCCGGTAGTCAGATCCTTCACCGGATGATTGGCGCCGTGATGACCCTGATGCATCTTCACGGTCTTGGCCCCGACCGCGATTCCGAGCATCTGGTGACCGAGACAAATGCCGAAGGTCGGCAGCCCAGAGTCGATCAGTTTCTTGATCACCGGCACGGCATACTCGCCGGTTGCCGCCGGGTCGCCCGGGCCGTTCGACAGGAACACGCCGTCGGGCTTGAGCGCCATGATGTCCTCGGCCGAGGTCTTCGCCGGCACCACCGTCACCTTGCAGCCGGTGCCCGCGAGCAGGCGCAGGATGTTGCGCTTGATGCCGTAGTCGACCGCGACCACGTGGAACTCCGGCTTGTCCTGCCGGCCGTAGCCCTTGCCCCATTCCCATGGCGTCTCGTCCCAGGTGAAGCGCTGCGCGCTGGTGACCATCGGCACCAGGTCCATGCCGACCAGGCCCGGCCACTGGCGCGCTTCTGTCTTCAGCGCGGCGAGATCGAACTTGCCGTCGGGCGCGTGCGCGATCACGGCATTGGGCATGCCCTTCTGCCGGATCAGCGCGGTGAGCGCGCGCGTGTCGATGCCGCACAGCCCGATGATGCCGCGCGCTTTCAGCCAGTCATTGAGGTCGCGGGTGGCGCGGTAGTTCGAGGCCGGCGTGATCGCGCTATGCAAAATGACGCCGCATGCGCCGGGGCGCGAGGCGAGGTTGACGCTCTCGATGTCGTCCTCGTTGGTGCCAACATTGCCGATATGCGGGAAGGTGAAGGTGATGATCTGCCCGGCATAAGAAGGATCGGTGAGGATCTCCTCGTAGCCGGTCATGGCGGTATTGAAGCAGACCTCGCCGGCCGCGGTGCCGGTGGCGCCGAATCCTGCGCCTTCAAGCACCGTGCCATCGGCCAATACCAAAAGCGCCGTGGCCTTGGGTTCATCCCAAGCGCCGGCGGGGGCGGCTTTGGTCTGGGTCATGGGCTCTTACTTGCGTATTATAGTGTGTGAGGCAAGAGGCGGCGGGGAACCGCCCCCAGGCGAAAAAGGACGCGTCTTATGCCCGGAAAATCGGCGCTGCCGCTCGCCGTCTGCACGATTGTGGCAGTGCTATTGTGCAGCCCGGTCGGCGCCCAGCAGAAGCCCACGCTCAAACGCATTACGTTATCCTCGCTCACAGCGCAGGGCTTCGAGATCAAGGCCGCCATCCGCGACGCCGTCACGCTGCAGAAGGGCGCCGAGGTCTACTGGTGCAATTTGCAATTGGCCGACACCAGTCCTTTGAGCTACCAGTCCGACTGCTTTGCCGTCCGATAGAAAAGAGGTCCCCGTGCTGCGCGACGACATCAACAAAGCTCTGACCGAGGCGATGAAGGCGAAGAACGAGCGCGCGGTCTCCACGCTGCGCATGGTCAATTCCACGCTCAAGAACGCCGACATCGAGGCGCGCGGGGCAGGCCGGCCGCCGCTCGGCGACACCGAGGTGCTGCCGCTGCTGCAGAAGATGATCAAGCAGCGCCAGGAATCGGTCGAGCTCTATCAGAAGGGCAACCGCGCCGACCTAGTAAAGCAGGAGCAGGAGGAGATCGCCATCATCTCCGGCTATCTGCCGAAGCAGATGTCGGAGGCCGAAATGGCCGCTGCCATCGACGCCGCCATCAAGGAGACCGGCGCCGCCGGCATGAAGGACATGGGTAAGGTCATCGGTGCGCTGCGCGGCAAATACGCCGGGCAGATGGACATGGCCAAGGCAAGCGCGGCGGTGAAGGCGAAGCTGCAATAGCAGGCGCGCCCGTCACGCCACCTCGAGCAGGATCTCCGCCAGCCGCTCCGGCATGTCGACCATTACGTCATGGCCGCACGGCACCTCGTAGGCGCGCCAGCTCGCATCGTTTTGCGCGCGGGCCAAGGCGCGGTCGAAGCCGGGGCTCGCATAGCTGCGGGCGCGGATGTAGCTCTTTTTGGCGATGCGTTCGCGCGCGCCGGTGAGCGCGATCTTATCGGAGAAGGTCGCAACCGGCTGCGGCACGCATTGCCGGTCGACCCAGACGCGGTCTTTCTCATTGACGCCGAAGGCTTCCGCCGAGCGCGGCGCAATGCCATGCGAACCCTCCGCCTTCGCGCGGTTCACCATCTCGCGCACGGCCGGATTGGTGAGGTCCACCACCGCCTCGCCGTTGTCTGGCACGAAGGCATCGAGGAAAACCAGCGATGCGATCGCCGGCTGCATCTTTTCGGCGACGCCCGAGATCACCATGCCGCCGTAGGAATGGCCGCACAGCACGACGCCGGACAGCCCTTCCCATGTG
>Ga0335081_10002533_pt1 | contig 28763 bp, 32 predicted proteins | sample Lox_Sample_35_FD_206713 | JGI IMG/M metagenome (GOLD analysis project Ga0335081, IMG submission 206713) | Soil microbial communities from Loxahatchee National Wildlife Refuge, Florida, United States - Lox_Sample_3.5 | ecosystem: Environmental > Terrestrial > Soil > Wetlands | place: USA...
AAGGAGCGCGATGCGTGACACCCGGCGGTGTTGCCAACCCGAACGGTGTATCCGCAGTCGTCTTTTGTATGAGGCGACAATAGCCAACCAAGGCGCCTTGGTTGGCGCTTTCATTGAATTTAATAGCGTAATTGAAGCGACGTGCGATAACGCCACAGCGGACAATCAGGTCAGTGGCTCCAGCAGTTGGATCGCTATTTCTGATGTTGGGTTAGCGTATTGAATTTTTGAAGCACGAAAAATGGCCATACGAGCTTCGCAACCATAATTGAAATGTTCAATATTGTGACTCAAAGGCGTTCCTGGACAAACTGCGTGCTCAAGTTATCTCAATCGGTCAAAGGAAGATCGCCAGAAAAGCAGATATTTCTCGGCAGACGATCGAACGATTTCTGAGGATGAAAAATTTCGGCGAGAAACTGTAATTAAAATTCAACGAATAATTGCAAAATTTAATTGCATTCCACACGCTTGAAAGGCGTCAAATTCGCCCTGAAATACGAGGATCATTATCTTCGACGATGGGCCTGACCGGCAGACGGTCCATTTGGGGAGACCAGACCAAGTTAGTGTGACGAATATCAATGAACTTAAGTTTTTCCAACGTCACGAGTGGGTCGAGATTAGAAATTGAAGTCGATGCGAGAGAGATACGCTCGAGGTTGATCAATGCGCGCAGCGGTTCAATACTGGTAATCCCAGTTCCTCCCAAATAAAGAAATTTAAGCTGCGTCAAACCCCGCAGCGCTTCTATAATTGTAACCGCCTTTCGTCCGCCGAGATTGAGGAGCGTCAGCGCGTCAAGGCCGGAGAGCGGCTCAATAGAGCTAACGTGGTCGCTACTGTCTTGGCTCAATTGACCGAGGCCAAGATTAAGTTTTGAAAGTTTCTTCAACTCGCGTAACGGTGTCAAACTTGAAATTTTAGGGCAATCTGAAAGTTCAAGGCTAATGAGATTGCTGAGGCTTTCGAGACCTTCCAAACTTGTAAGAAGGGGACCGTAGTTAATTTGAATGCTTTGAAGAGCTGTCAGGTTCGCAAGCGGCTTAAGGTTTGGAATTCCATATGCGGGTGTAATTTGGAGGTCAGTAAGACTTGTCAGATCCTTCAACGCTTCTAGCTTAGCATTTATTCCGGCATTGATCAGTCGAAGCTTCTTAAGATGTGTCAAATGTCGTAGTGCAAAAATGTCGCCAGGCCCCCAAATCTCTAATTCTGTTAATCTACTTAATTGCTCTAAATAGGGCTGCGCACTACTCAGAATTGCCGATGCTCGCCTAATGTCATTCTCCGGCAGATGCAATTCAATTAAAAGTCCGTTCTGTGTTCCCTCTTTTATGCTTCCACCTAAAGCTCGCAGGTGCGCTTGAGCTGATTGCTCCTCAGCAGTCAGCCAGTAAGGCAACGCTAAAGCAGCTAGCCCAATCCAACCGATAAGTACAATCGGAGCGACGAAAGGTCTCACAAGCTGAAAGAGCGTTGGCTTTAATCGGCCGATCATTTGGCCAATGAGACGTGCAAGAAAATCGTGCGCAATCTCCCACACCGGCAGAGTGCCGTCCAAGCGACGGACCAAGCCCTGCCGGGCGAGATCAGAAAGCGTCGCTTTTACTTGCCATAATTCAAATTGGGTAAGCTTGGTGAGTTCTGCTTCCGAACGCGGTTCCTTAGTGCCGGCGTCCGTGATCATGGACGCAAGCAGAGACGTGGCGAAGTCGCGCGACTGGCTCGCTGTAAGACAAGCCGCAAGATAACGCTGAATAAGCCGAGAAGGATCACCTTCAATGGTGCGGCCCATGCGCTCAAGCACGAGGCCCACCATGTTGAGCGTGATTGGTCGATAAAGACCGGGTGTCTCCTCAATTCGATCAAGACCGCGAAACAGCGCATCTAGTGTGTCGACGGATAACTCGCGGCCACCACTTTGCAGGAAAGATGTTGCCTCGCCTCGGTCGTAGGGTGAAAGTTCCTGCCAATTTTCTCCGCTAACAAGTGGAGGAAGTTCGAGTTTGAAGATAAGCGGCTGATAGTCACTGCGAAATACCAAAAGAACTCGTAGGCCTTCTATGGGCGACTTAATCAGCTCGACAAGGAAGCTTGCGAATGGGGCACGCTCAACGGCATCGTGAAGAATTAGAAATTCCTCGAATTGATCTATCACAAATAAGAGTGGGCCAACTTTTGTTTTGCTGCGTGCAACAATGGCTTTTTCGAATAGCTCTCGAAGCGAGAGCTTGGCGAAATCTCCTCTCGGTAATAGGCCTTTAGCGTTGAGAACAGAATTACGTACGGACTTTATAGGGTCACCAAAGAGCCGAGTTTCCAGCACAGTCCAACCTGCGTCGTGTAGTTTTGGCAGCACATCCGCAGCAAGAAGCGAAGATTTACCGACGCCCGATGGGCCTGACATATAGAGAAGGGACGCTCCAGCGGATTTGATCCAATTGACAACTCTGATGCCAGCCCCATCGAGCCGGGTGAATGAATCGCGATCCACTTCGCCGTAGGGGTAAAGACGAAAATACCCCGGCTTAAATTGTAGATCGCCGCCGATGATTGCTGACCTTAACTGCCGTTCGCGTAGGGCCCTCCACATCGTAGGCAGCATCGAAAATAGAAAGATGCAGGCAAAGGGCGCTAAAATCACAATCCAGAACAGGGTACTTCCGAACTCCAAACGCAATGCCTTGAGATCGTTAGTTGCATACCTATGTAATGTGGCTAGCGCGGCGAAATAAACTACTATCATTCCGATCAACACGATCCCCTGACCGAGGAGCGTGCCAAGAAATGTCCGTCCAAATTTCTTTCGATGTTCGTCTGTCGGCCCAAGCGACTGAAACAGCTTGCCGATAGCGCTGAGGTCGGTCTTCGCCACGGATCATCCATCCTTGGCATCTAAATAGTCGCAAATATAATGCAATTTAGCCGCCTAAATATCAATCTGGCGCTTCGGCTCGTCCGTCGGTGCAAGGTCCTCTGCTAGGGCGATAATTCGTTCGTGCTTCACCGCGAAAAGCTTAGGAGATGGTCATGTTCCGCCTCGTCACGATCATTCCACTCGAATTTCGGGCAATCGTTCCGTTGCTGTTGTTCATGTGGGCCGTGTTCGGATTGAGTAGGGAATTTGCATTGGAAGCCTCGTAGCTATACCGTTTTTTGCAATCTCGGGCGCTCGCGAAGTCAGGATTTTGCAAAATTCCCCGTTCTTTTCCCTGATAGCAGGGAATTCGCCCGCCACGTGCGATAACGTCACGTGCGATAACGCAGAACGGGAATGTTCGCAATTGGGGCTAAAGCGGACATCGCGCTGCATCGTCGTCATGTCCGCTAATGACCCATAGCGGACATTGAGGGAAAAGCCATTAGCGTTCTATTCTCTCTCGTCACGGCGATTGCGGAGCACGCTGTTGATTGAAACTTCTACAATCACCTGTCCGAAATGCGGGCATCAAACTACAGAACGCATGCCAACGGACGCTTGTCAGTTCTTCTATGATTGCAAAGGTTGTGGCCAAAGACTTAAACCGAAGCCAGGGGATTGTTGCGTGTTCTGCTCTTACGGCTCAACACCATGTCCGCCTGTGCAAGCGGGAAGCTGCTGCAACTAGCGCATAGGCCAGCGGTGGAGTTCTTATGGCCGACCATCCGGCAGGATTTTTCCAAGGCACCGAAATGCCGACTGCCGGATGGTGGGAGGCGTTATGGCCCGATCCCGCTGGTGTACTTGCGAAGGTTGGCGTGAGGCCCGGAATGGATGTCATTGATCTTTGTTCGGGAGATGGCTGGTTCACGCTGCAAATTGCGAAGGTCGCGCATCATGTCGTTGCAATCGACATCGACCCGAATATGTTGGAGGTTGCGCGCCACCGTCTGACGGAGGCCGGAATAAAGAATTGCGATTTTGTCGCCGGAGATGCTTATGAACTCGGTCGGCTGTGGCCGCAGCGGGTTGATTTCGTATTCATGGCGAACGCCTTTCACGGTGTTCCGGATCGCCTACGCCTCGCGAAAGCAGTTGCCACAGTTCTCAAGACCGGTGGCCTGTTCGCCATCGTGAACTGGCACAAGCGACCGAGAGAGGAAACAATGATATTGGGGGAGCCGCGTGGTCCTAAGACCGAACTCCGGCTAAGCCCGGAAACAACCAAGGCAGCGGTAGAGGCGAGCGGTCTAAAACTTTTTAGCCTTGTCGAGATTCCACCCTACCACTATGGCGCTGTGTTCGCGTGACTAGACCTCCCATCCTCGACAAAAAGACTTACGCGGCAGCTTCGGTTTTTTCACCGAAAGCGTTGTTGCGCGAAGCGCGCCGACAAAAGGGAATTGGTGCTACCGATGTGCCGCGTGTCTGTGTGCTTGACCCTGACGGCGATATTGTCCGCAGGCTGCGAAGCACTGGACAAGCGCGTTCGTTCAAGGCTTGGCCCTGCTATCACACCGAACTCGACACGTTCGATCTTGCGGAGAACGAAATCGGGATTGTTGGCTGTGCGGTAGGTGCGCCGTTCGCTGTACTAATAGCGGAGGAGCTTTTCGCCAGCGGATGTCGCTTTCTGATTAGCATTACATCCGCGGGTCAAATCACCCCGGCTGGTAAGCCTCCATATTTCGTCCTGATTGATCGCGCCTTGCGCGATGAGGGAACAAGTTATCACTACGCCGCACCCTCAGAATACAGCGATGCCGACCCGCATCTAGTTGCTACGGCTGCACAGGCGTTGAAAGGCAAGGGCGTGAACATTGTCACCGGGTCTAGTTGGACAACAGACGCGCCGTTCCGCGAAACCGAGGAAGCAATTGCCGCCGCGCGCACCAAAGGCATACTGGCCGTCGAAATGGAAGCTGCGGCTCTTTATGCGTTTGCCCGTGCCACGAACAAAAGCGTCTTATGCTTGGCCCATGTCACAAACAAGATGGCAGTGGCAGAGCAAGACTTTGAAAAGGGTGAAGCTGGCGGCACGGTTGATGCCTTGCGAGTGATAGAGACAGTCATTAGCGGGCTTTAACCGTAGTGTCTGCTAATGGCACGTAGCAGACATTCTGGTCGCGCCTGCTGATGTCCGCTTTCGGGGGTAAAACGGCCATCGCGATTGGAGCGCGTGAGGTCCGCTAATGACCCAAAGCGGACATCGTGTCGAGTTATGTCGCGCCGAGAGCGAGGGCTACTCCGCCAACCGCACTGACGGCGACGACGACAAGCGGCGGCGCTTGCCACACGGTTAGGAGCACAAATCCAACTAACGCGAGTCCGAAATCTCCGGGAGCCTTCACCGCACTCGTCCAGACCGGATTGTAAAGCGCCGCGCCGAGAAGGCCGACGACTGCCGCGTTGACGCCCCGCATTACCGCTTGTGCCATAGCGCGTCGGCGAAAGGCTTCCCAAAATGGCAATGTGCCCGTGAGTATCAAAATACCCGGAAGAAAGATCGCGATTAGACTAATGACCGCACCTGCTAGCCCGTGCGGCGGTGGCTTCATCACTGCTCCGAGATAGGCCGAGAAGGTGAAAAGCGGCCCGGGTACTGCCTGCGCCGCACCGTAGCCAGCCAGAAAGGCGTCGTCGCTAACCCAACCGGGGGTCACTGTCGCTTCTCTGAGGAGAGGCAATACGACGTGTCCTCCACCAAAGACCAACGCACCCGAGCGATAAAATGCGTTGAACAGCGCAATAGTCTGAGACGAGTCCACTACGATCAGAAGGGGCAGGCCAAAGAGCAGTAGGAAAAACGCGGTCAAAGCAAGGAAGCCGACTGAGCGCGACACAGGGATTGGCATATGTCCTCGTTCTGTCGATGCGAGTGGCCCGGCGCGGCAAAGCCACAGACCCGCCACGCCGCCTAAAGCAATCGCTCCCATCTGAGCGACCGATGCTGAACTGAACAGGATGATCAGTGCGGCAATGACTGCGATTGAGGCGCGCTCACGGTCAGGAGCCAATGCACGGGCCATTCCCCAGACGGCCTGAGCAACGATTGCTACGGCGACCAGCTTGAGGCCATGTAGGAGACCGATCCCGATTGGACCCTGCAATGCGGTCGCGCCGTAGGCGAAGAGGACGAGCAAGATGGCTGATGGAAGCGTAAAGCCAGTCCAAGCAGCGATACCACCGAGATAGCCACCCCGCATCAGCCCAATGGAAAAGCCGACCTGACTGCTGGCCGGTCCCGGCAGGAACTGGCAGAGCGCCACAAGATCGGCATAAGCATGCTCGTCAAGCCAACGACGGCGGACGACGAACTCGTCTCTGAAATATCCGATGTGAGCAATCGGCCCGCCAAAGCATGTGACCCCGAGTTTACCGAAGGCGAGCAGCACTTCGAGTGCCGTACTTGGATTGCGCTTTTTGTCCACCGGCACAGCCCCCCATTTCCTATGCTAGTATTTTAGCGCCGCAATCAGCTTCGGTGGTGTTCGCATGTTAATAGAAGCAAAGAGCGCTTGGCTGGGCGCAGGTTTGACGTTGATATGTTCGTTGTTCATGTCCGGCGGGGCAATGGCCGGACCACCATACCGAACTGATGATCCGGAGCCGGTGGATTACCAGCATTGGGAATATTACACGTTCACTAGCGGAACGCACATAAGCGGAGATACCTCAGGTGTGGGACCGGCCGCTGAATTTAATTACGGCCTGATCCCCAATGGACAAATTCACATCGTTGCTCCGGCCGCATTCGACATTCCTGTTGGCATGTCAAAGCAATTCGGTTACGGCGATACAGAGCTTGGTTTTAAATACCGCTTCATTGAAGAGGACAAGAACGGTTCCCGACCGCAAGTTGGCATATTTCCAATGCTTGAACTGCCAACAGGAAGTCAAAGCCAAGGATTGGGGGCGGGTCACGTCCGCTTGTTCTTGCCGGTCTGGGTACAAAAGAGTTACGGCGAGTGGACGACTTACGGCGGCGGTGGTTACTGGATAAATCAGTCAGACAGGCTTGGCGACAAGGATTACTGGTTTGCCGGCTGGCTCTTACAGCGAAAAATTACCGACAAATTGACGCTCGGCGGCGAAATATTCCATCAGACTGCTGACACGGTCGATGGCAAGGATAGCACCGGCTTCAATCTTGGCGGCAGTTACGATTTCGATGAAACAATCACTTACTATTTTCGGCTGGCACGGGCATTCAGAATGTATCTACAACCAATCTGTACTCATGGTACCTCGGTTGGCAAATAACCTACTGAGCTGAACGATTGCGGTGCCTCACTAGGAGGTCTTGAGCTATGTCCGCTATTGGCACAAAGCGGACATGGCGTTCCAACCGTCTGCTGTCTGCTTTTGGGGTTAAAGCGGATATTCTCTGGACCGCGGCGGGCGTACGTGGCGGCGACTCCTAGATGGCTGCTTCGTGGGGGTTGCAACGTGCGATAACATCACGTGCGATAACGCAGCTCCACGTGCGATAACGCCACGACACCATTACGTTCGAGTTTAGGTTTTCGGTACGCACACCCGCATTGGCTGCCATGCGTTCTCGCCTGCTTACGACATGAGTTGAATCAGTTCGGAAGTCAAAATACCGTCGGGTTTGGCGAGCTCGTCGAGAATTGAAAAATGATGGTGTCCGGGCAATATCCGCAGCGTGACCGGTAGTCTGAGGCTATCGGCTACCTCTTTGCAGCTTAATGATTGTCGTTTGAGTTCGGCTAGCTCGTTAATTCCAACCGCAAGACGGAGCGGAGCCATGCCATGGCGCAGCAGACGCAGTGGGCTGAGCGTTTCGATTTCGTTGCGATCGAGCTGGAGCATGTCGTTGATATAAGTCAGCGCAATCGGCTCTAGATCGAATATGCCACTGATCGCAAGCGCACCGCGCAGCAGTGGTTGTTGGCAAGCGATTGCGGCTAGGTGCCCGCCCGCCGACCAGCCGCCTGCATAGATCTTCTCAGGATTGAAGCCAAACTGTTCCGCGTTCAGGCCAAGGAAAGTCAGCGCTTGCTTAAGCTCACGGACGATATCCGATAACCTTGCCGTCGGAGCCAGTGTGTATCCAAGAACTGCGACGTTGATTTTGCGCGCGAGCGGTCCCTCAGCCACGAATGAGAAAATTTCCTTATCGTTTCGCTGCCAATAACCCCCATGGATGAACACAAAAAGCGGGGCGCCGGTATTGCCGGCGGGAAAGTAGTCGAAGCGCGCGCGCTCCTGCTTTCCATAAGGGATGTCGAGCTGAACGCCTTGCATTGCGCGAATGACCATGCTGCGACGGCGCCAAACCGCAAGCCACTCGGCGCTGTCTGTTACAGCTGCGCTGTTGTTGTACGCGGCGTCGAGCGTGGCTTGATCCATACCGCGGTAGACTGCCGCCGCGCGGGCCGGTGGCTGAGTGGTGTCGGTCACGTCAGGAGTCCGCGATTGTTCCGGCCGGCCGGTTACGCGAAATGTGGCTAGTCAATCGGCGGGTCACGTCCCGGCGCACGGCGTTGAATTCCGGGGACGAGACGTCCCTGGGGCGAGGCAGGTCTATCTTGATCTGACAATCAACGCGCCCGGGCCCCGCGGTCATGACAATAACCTGATCGGCGAGCAGAACCGCCTCTTCAACCGAATGGGTTACGAAAATCACGGTCAATTTTGTGCTTTGCCAAATATCGATCAGCTCTTCCTGCAACTTGCTGCGTGTTAGTGCGTCAAGCGCGCCGAATGGTTCGTCCATCAGAAGAATATCGGTATCGTTTGCGAGAACCCGAGCAATGGCGACCCTTTGCTTCATCCCGCCGGACAGCTGATGAGGATACCGGTCCGCAAATGCGGTAAGTCCTACCATCGCAAGGAATCGATCGGTTAGGTTGGCAACATCCGGACCTGGGATGCCTCGGTGGCGTGGCCCAAAATTGATGTTCTCTCTTATCGTCAACCAGGGAAACAAGGCATAGTCCTGAAACACCATCCCGCGCTCCGGACCGGGGCGGTCGACGTCGACACCGTAGACGGAAACTGATCCGCGGGTCGCCTTTTCAAACCCGGCAATAATACGCAGAAGCGTAGACTTGCCGCAGCCCGACGCGCCAAGCACACAGATGAATTCCCCTTTTTCAATCGTCATATTGATGTCGCGTAACGCTTCAATCGTTCCGTTCGAGGCATCAAACACCTTGTGAACAGCGTTGACGCGGAGCAGCGGCAGAGCCGGTAGGTGACGGTTGGTCTGCGTGTCAAGCATGGTGCTGTGGGCTCCAGCGAAGGAAGTAATTGTTGAGCAGAACCAAGATTCGATCCGAAATAAAGCCGGTGATGCCAATGATGATCATGCCGGTAATAACGAGATCGGTACGCGAAAGTGTACGGCCGTCCATAATGACGGCCCCCAAACCCTCCGGCACGCCCGTCATCTCCCCGACGACGATCAGAATCCAAGCGAAGCCGGCGCCGAGACGCAATCCATTGAATATGCTGGGGAGGGCAGCGGGCAAAACGACCGCGCGGAACAGTTTAGAGCCGCTACAGCCGAGCATTTCCGCGGCCTCGAATAGGCGAGGGTCAACAGATTTCACCCCAAACACGGTATTCAGAAGAATCGGATAAAATGCCCCGAGAAAGACCAGGAAGATCGCCGACTTCGGGCCGAGACCGAAGAAAATCATCGACAACGGCAACCACGCGGTTACCGGGATTGGCCGCAACAACGCGAACGTCGGCTCTAGCAACTTCCGTATCAGCGGCGCTCTACCGATCAGCAGACCAAGCGGAATGCCGATCGCAGCCGCGCAAAAGAATCCGCCGTAGACTCTTTGTACTGACTTCCAAAAATGGATGGGAAGGCTTGCACTGTAGGCGTCGTCGTATATGCCGCCAAACGCAAAGTCCCACATCATGATCGCGACGTCGCGGGGAGTCGGAATCAGCCGAGTTCCCGTCCATCGCACCATCGCTTCCCAGAACAGGAGCAGGCAAACCGGGGCGATCGCCGCCAGCGCGATCGCACGCAGCCGCTGCCGCGGAGCGCGCGCGACCGCCGGTATAGGGTCGACGACTTCCTGGGCGGTAGCCACGCCGCGGGCCGGCTCGGCCACCGTAACTTGCAGGCTCATGCCTTCACTCACGAAGCCGCAATGGCCCTTACGAAGCTTGGGTCGATGAAAGTCTTGTAGTCGGGCAACTGCCGGATCTGTTTTTTGGCGAGCATTTGTGTGCCGTAATAATGCGCTTCCTTGAGGAACAGATCATCGATGTTCCAGGTCAGCTCGACATTAGGCGCGGCTTTTTCGATTGAGGGCTTTTGCTGTCCGAGCTTCTGCATGGCCATGGCGACGAAGGCGTCACGATGGCTCATCGCATACTCGCTCGACGCGCGATGGATCTTGAGCAGTGTGCGGATCAGGTCGGGGTCCTTTTGAATAAGCTCGCGGCGCGTGCTCAGGACCATGTTGAGCGAGCCGGTCGGAGTCGAATACGGATATTCAACGATCTTACCGGTACCGTTGGCGAGGCTGATGCCGGGTCCGGGTTCGGCGCCGACATAAGCGTCGAGGTCGCCGCGGGCGAGCGCCGGCGCCATGTCGCTAAACGACACGCGGATTGGTTGGATGTCCTTAATCGTCATACCTTCCGCCGACAAGCGATCGAGGATCACGACCTCTTGCGTCGAGCCTGGCCAGATGCCGACCTTTTTACCCTTGAGATCTTTGATTGAGCTGATCGAGGTCTTTATTCCGGCGACTACCGCCATGCCGCGATTGCAGGCAGCGCCAATGACAACAACAGGCTCACCGTTGGCGGCACCTAAAGTCGCGGCGGCTAAGCCGTAGATTCCAAAATCGACCGTGCCGGTGACGACTGCGTTCTTGCCATCGGTGGGACTCTCGAACGGATAGACCTGGACCGTGGTGCCGGCCGGCACGAATTTCTCGTAGAAATAGGGCGTGATGCCGTGAATCAGCTTCAGTGTTCCGACCTTGATGACGCGATCGTCGGCTAATGCGCTCAGACTGGTTGTTGAAAGCGCCGCGGCCGTTGCCGCTAGACGCAGAAATTCTCGGCGAGATGCGTTTTGCATGATTTCCCTCATGGCGGCATTCCCGGCGCTTATGAGCGTAGGTGCAATGCAATATTTTGCAAAGTTTATTGTTTAAATCGCCATCATAAAGTGATTTTATACTTAGGTCATGCTGCCCCCACTCGATTTGCGGCTTTTGCAAGCCTTCATTGTCCTGGTTCAGACCGGCAGTTTCTCTGAGACCTCACGCCGGTTGGGCCGGACTCAGCCGGCTGTAAGCCTACAATTGCGTCGTCTGGAGGAGATTACCGGCGTCGTCCTGTTTACGCGCGTCGGCCGCAAGTTAGTGCTGACAGAAGATGGCGAAATCATCCTCGGCTATGCCCGCACGATCATGGGTCTGCAGGACGAATTACGCGCACGTTTGGCCGCGCCTAAGCTCGACGGACAGTTTGTACTTGGAACGCCGGATCTTTATGCGGCCTATCTGCTACCGGCGATCTTGTCGGATTTCCGCCGCGCCTATCCCAACGTCAACGTCGAATTGCGCTGCGCATTATCGAGCAAGCTCATGGGCAGCGTCGAGCGGGCGGAAATTGATCTTGCGTTGGTGACCGGTATGCCGGCTTTCAAGGGGGGCGAGTTAGTCGCCCAGGAGCCCCTCGTATGGGTGACTGCGGAGAACAGTTCGGTCCATGGGGAGAATCCTGTCCCTCTCGCGATGCTGCCGCCTGGCAATATCTTCCGCGACTATGGGCTTGCAGCGTTGGAGAGTATCGGCCGCTCTTGGCGGCTCGCGTGCATCAGCGAAAGCATCGGTGGATTACAAGCCGCAGTATTCGCCGGCATCGCTGTGAGCGTCGTCGGCAAGAGTTCTTTGCTGCCGGGAATGCGGGAGCTTGGCCGAAGCGAAAGTTTTCCAACGCTGCCAAAAGTCGACCTGATGCTTTACCACTCGGCACGCCGACCAAATCCAGCGGCCGAAGCGATGGCTAATTTTATCGTGCGTCACTTTGCGAATTCTGCGCTAGCGCCGTCGTCGCGCGTTGTGCCGACGCAAGCTGGCAGTGGTTCGCACGAGTAGCCAAGGGCGGCATTCGCTCCGATAATTGTGTGCGATAACGTCACTCGGAAATGCCCGCGATTGGGGATAAAGCGGACATCGCCATAACCTGTCGGGATGTCCACTACAGTCCACGAGCTAATTGACGTTTTCTATGCAGCGCCTATTTCCGGAGGAAACTTGCTGCGCCAGTGTTCGGCGATGTCAATGCCACGGCAAAACCACACGCCGTCGCGGCTTCGCATGTGCTCAAGCAACTTGATCAAGCCGCCGCAGCGACCAGGCCGGCCGATGAGTCGGTCGTGCAGTCCGATCGAGAGTAATTTTGGTGCGCCGTTGCTGCCTTCGCGATAAAGCAGATCGAATGCATCGCGCATGTATTTGAAGAAATCGTCACCGGTCGAAAAGCCGCTGTTTTCGTTAAAGCGGTTATCATTCGCCTCATAGGAGTAAGGGATTACAAGGTGTGCCTTGTCGCCGACGCGCAGCCAATACGGCAACTCGTCCGCAAGAGAATCACGGTCGTAGAGAAAGCCGCCGGCTTCAACGATTAACCGCCGCGTATTTGCCCCAGGTCGTCCGGTCATCCAGCCGACCGGCCTAATTCCCGTCACCTTGGTCAAGATCTCGATCGCTCGTCGAATGTGCTCGCGCTCAACGCTTTCCGGCACGTCGCCATAGTCGATCCATCGGTAGCCGTGGCTTACAATCTCATGGCCTCGCGCCACGAATGCGCGTGCCAAGTCGGGATTCTGCTCGAGCGCGCGCGCAACGCCAAGCACGCTCACATTTATTGAGAAGTCCTGGAAAGCATCGAGCACGCGCCAGACACCGCGGCGGCTACCGTATTCGAAAACCGATTCCACCAGCGGCACGCGGCGGCCGCTGACAGTCGGGACACCGATGTCGTTGAGCATGCCTTCGGAAACATCATCCCCATTGGCCAGGCTTGCCTCGCCGCCACCTTCAACATTGAGATTGAAATTGACGGCGATCATTGCACCGCCAGGCCATTGCGGGTCGGGCGGAAACTCGCCGTATCCGACGAGGTCGCGCGCGGTCATCGGATCGGGCTTCGCCTCAATCATCGATTTGTCCCCACTCAATTGGGCTGCTTCAGCTCGGCCGTGCACGGATCGTAGCAATAAAACCAGTCGGTTTCGGTGGGCCCGCGCATCCAGCTGTTTTCGATGGAAATCCGCTGCACGTCGGCAACGCGCGGAATTCGGGTCGCGGCGTAGCAGGCGAAGGCTTCGACTGGGTCATCGAATTCCGTGAGGCAGCGGCTCAAGATCGCGCCGTCCTCGATCGCCATGGCCCCGCCGGCGGCCATATAGGGTCGCATCGGATGGCAGGCGTCGCCAAGGAGGACGATACGGTCGCCGCTCCACCTGTCGTCGCGCTCGCGATCAAAAATTGGCCAGACGCTCACATCGTCCGCGACCTTCAGCACCTGTTGGAGGTCATCATGAAAGTTCGCGAAGTCAGCCATCAGCGCCTCGCGCGAACTCGGCATCGAGGTGGCATCGCTGTCCCATCCACGCGCCGGCACGACGCCAATGACATAAATCTCGTCGCGCTTGCTGGTCATGAAATAAGGCAGGATGTGGCGGTCGGCCCCCCACCATTTGGTGCAGTCCGGGATCTTGAAGCCGTGCAGCCGTTCCGACCGGAAGATCGCCCGGTGCGCCACCGCGCCGACGAAGCGCGGTGGCTGATTGCCCATCAGGACTTCCCGCACCTTGGAGCGGATGCCGTCGGCCCCAATGACGATGTCGGCTTCCCCGGTCTCGCCGTTTTGGAAGCGGAGCCGATAGCCGGCACCGGATTTCGTTAAATCGAGTACCTGGTGATTGAAGGCGATCGTCCCGGGCGTCACGACCTGCGCCAGCACCTCATGTAGGTCGCCGCGATGGATGTTGAGATAGGGGCCGCCGTAGCGCTGTTCGCTTGCCTTGTCGAAGTGGATCTCATACATCGTCGCCCCGCTGTCCCAGGCGCGGCTGATGTAGCATTTGGGCTTGATCCCGGTTTCCACCAGCTCGTCTTCGACGTCGAGCCGCCGGAGAACCTTCATCGCGTTGGCGCTGAGAATGATGCCGGCGCCGATGCGGGAAAAAGCTGGCGCCTGCTCGTAGATTTTCACCGGAAAACCCGAGCGTTGCAGGAACCCTGCAACCGTCAGGCCGCCCAGCCCCGCACCGACAACCGCAATCCGTGATTTCCGATTCATCCGTGACCTGCTGGGTGCGGGTCGCGGAAGCAACGCGCACAACTCTCGGGATTGACCCGTTTCATTGAATTCTCTAGCGTCAACGCGCTCGACGTCAAACAAAATTTACGCAGCAATTTGTCTCGACCGGCCGGAGTTGGCGGTTGCCGTCATCATTCAGTGGAGGAGTTTCGCATGAGAGTGCTCGCCCGTCTCGCCGCCGCAACCGTCTTCGCCACCGCCTTTGCCGCCTCGGCGGCGCAAGCGGTCGAAGTCAACTTCATCACCGACTTCGGCTTCAATGGCCGCCATGCGTATTATTATGTCGCGCTCGACAAGGGCTACTACAAGGCCGAAGGCCTCGACGTAAATATTCTGCGCGGGCAGGGCTCAATCGATGCCGTCAAAAAAGTCGCCTCAGGCGCGGCCATGATCGGTTTTGCCGACGCTGGCGCTGTCGCACTGGCGCGCAGCAATGACAACATCCCGGTGAAGCTGCTTGCAATCATCTACGCAACACCGCCGCACGCGATCTTCGCGCTGGCCGACAGCGGCATCAAAAGTCCGAAGGATCTTGAAGGCAAAACCGTTGCGGATTCGGCGTTCAGCGCAATACCGCTGATCTTCAAGGCCTATGCTCAGGCGACCGGCATTGACGCGCAGAAAGTGAAGTGGATATCGGCGGACAGTGCCGCGCTGCCGGGGCTGCTGGCGACGGGCAAAGTGGATGCGATCGGCCAATTCACCGTTGGCCAACCATTGCTTGAGGCGGCGGTCAAGCCGAAAAAGCTCGTGCGCTTTGCATATAAGGATGCGGGCCTCGACTACTACGGGAACGGTATCATCGCAACCGAAGTGACGATCAAAGAGCATCCGGACGTGCTGAAGGCCTTTATCCGAGCCACCTTCAAGGGCATGCGCTATGCCTTCGCCAATCCCGCCGAAGCCGGCGAGATAATGCACAAGTATCACAAAGAGGTATCTGCCGACGTTGCCAAGGGTGAGACAGAGCTCGTCAAGGAGCTCGCCGAGGTCCCGGGTCACAAGATGGGCGTGATTGATCCCGCCCGCATCCAGCGGACGATCGACATTATGGCCAAGTCCTATCCGATGAAGCAGCCCGTAAAGCCACAGGATATGTTCGTGGCGGGCTTCGTGGAATGACGCCTGCGAGCCCGGAAGCTCAGGCAAGCGCAGCGAGGTCGAGTAGCACGGGAGCGATGGCTCAAGGGACGCCCGCGATCGAGCTTGCGCGCGTCACCAAGGTGTACGGCAGTGGTCCGCAGGCGGTGCGGGCGCTGTCGCCCATCGATCTTAAGATTGAATTCGGCAGCTTCGTGTCCGTAGTCGGTCCGTCCGGTTGCGGAAAATCGACGCTGCTGCGGCTGATGGCGGGCCTCGAACAGCCGACCGAGGGTGAGCTGCGCCGTTATGGCAGACCGCTCGACGGGCCGTCCTCGGAGGTCGGCATCGTATTCCAGGATCACGTGCTATTTCCCTGGGCGAGCGTGCTCGACAATGTTCTACTGCCTGCCGACGTACTCGGCCTACCAAAAGGTCCGGCGCGCGAGCGCGCGCTGTGGCTGCTGGAATTGACCGGCCTTAAGGACTTCGCCGACAAGAAGCCGCACATGCTCTCCGGCGGCATGAAGCAACGCGCCGCCTTTTGCCGCGCGCTGCTCGCCGATCCGCAATTGCTGCTGCTCGACGAGCCGTTCGCCGCACTCGACGCGCTGACCCGCGAGGAGCTGTCGCTCGAATTGTCGCGGCTTTGGCAGGAACTGGGCCGCACCGCACTGCTCATCACTCACGACATAGACGAGGCTATCCTTCTGGGCGACCGCGTAATCGTGATATCGAGCCGGCCCGGCCGGATCAGGCTCGACATTCCGATCGATCTGCCGCGCCCCCGTGACGTGAACACGGAGAAGCATCCACGGTTCGTCGAGATCACGCAGATGGCGCGGCAATTGCTGTTCAGCCGAGAACGGGACTAGGGCAATGGCCGCGGCGATAAAACTATTATTCTCGCGCGCGCTCACGCCCTTTATCTACGCGGTGCTGGTAGCCGTATGGGAGGCCGGCGCTCGCGGTTTTCATGTGCCAGCCTGGATTCTCCCCGCGCCGTCCATAATTGCGTCTACGGCAATCGAATGGGCGCCCGAGCTTGCATTCCACAGCCTTGTCACCTTGCGCGAGACGGTGGTCGGTTTTTTCGTGGCGCTCGGCCTATCGGTGCCGCTCGCCATCGTGATCGCGTTCACGTCGCTCACGCGGCGCATCCTCTATCCGATCCTGCTCGGGCTTCAATCCGTCCCTAAGGTAGCGCTGGCGCCACTGGTGATCCTGTGGCTCGGCATCGGCAACTTGCCGAAGATTGTTATCGTCATCCTTGTCTGCTTCTTCCCCATATTGGTGAATCTCGTGGCCGGGTTTGAGGCGACGCCGAGGGCGATGCTGGATCTGATGCATTCGCTGCGCGCCTCGCGCTGGGCGATCTTCCGGCGGCTGCGGGTTCCGATCGCGACACCTTATCTATTCACCGGCTGCAAGATCGCCATTACATTCGCTGTGATCGGCGCGGTCATCGGCGAATTCGTGGCGGCGCAGGAGGGACTTGGCTATTTGATCCTGATTTCGACCGCGCAATCGCAGACGCCGCTGGCGTTTGCCGCTATCATCCTGCTGACCGTGATCAGCGTCGTGCTGTTTTACGTCATAGAGTTCGTGGAGCGTCGGCTGATTTCGTGGACGCCATAGCGACGTGGGCATAAGCGCATGGACTTCAAAGAACGCATCAAGAGGATCGCGCCGGAACTGGTCAGCTGGCGGCGACATCTGCACGCGCACCCCGAACTGGCCTTTCAGGAAAAGGAAACCGCGGCCTTTGTCGCCGAGAAGCTGCGCGGCTTCGGCCTCGAGGTTCATGAAGGCATCGGCAAGACGGGCGTCGTCGGCGTGCTTCGCCACGGCAACGGTCCGATGGTTGGCCTGCGTGCTGACATGGACGCTTTGCCAATCAAGGAGGCGACGGGCGTGCCTTACGCGTCCAAGACGGCCGGTGTGATGCATGCCTGTGGTCACGACGGCCACACGACGATGCTACTCGGCGCGGCGCGCGTGCTGAGCGAAATGCCGCCCGCAAACGGCACGGTCCTATTCATCTTTCAGCCGGCTGAAGAAGGCGAGGGCGGGGGAAAGGCCATGGTCGAAGACGGCCTGTTCCGCGACTTTCCTACGGCCTCTGTCTATGGGCTACACAATTGGCCGGGCGTGCCCGAAGGACAATTCGCGGTGCATACCGGTCCGGTGATGGCGGCGTTCGATACCTTTGAAGTGATCGTCGAAGGGCAGGGCAGCCATGGTGCCATGCCGCACCAGGGCATCGATCCTATCGCGATAAGCGCGCAGCTTTATCAGGCCTGGCAGTTGATCGTCAGCCGCACCGTCAACCCGACCGACGCCGCGGTGATTAGCGTCACTCAAATTCATGCCGGCGACGCCTGGAACGTAATTCCCGATTCCGTGGTGCTACGCGGCACAGCGCGCACGCTTCGCCCTCAGACCCGCGAGATGATCAAGCAGCAGATGAATGAGCGCGCCGACCATATCTGCCGCGCGTTCGGGGCCCGTGCCAAGGTTGCTTGGCAAGCGCGTTATCCTGCGACCGTCAACACGGCGGTGGAAGCCGAGACTGCCCGTCTTACGGCCGTTGAGACAGCGCCCGGCCGCGACGTGCTGACCGATCTTGCGCCGAGCATGGCGTCGGAAGATTTCGCCTTCATGCTGGAGGAAAAGCCCGGCGCCTACATCTGGCTCGGCTGCGGCTCGGCCGAAAACGGCAAGAACCTGCACAGCGCGCGCTACGACTTCAATGACAATATCATCCCGATCGGCGTCGAATATTGGGTCAAGCTCGCACATCGGGCGCTGAGCTTGTGAATTAATGGATTAAGGTAGCCCGTTTCCTGCATGGTCACGAAACATCCCTGCATCGCGGACAGCAAATCCATAACTCACTTCCGAGAATGGCATTTACCGGAAGTAACACTGATGCATGCGTACGAGTTGGGCGTCGCCTTTAGTGGCGTCATATCCGAAGTTTTAGCAGTCGCTTCGCATTCCCACCCATGATCTTAGCTTTGTCGGCGGCGGAAAGGCCGATCTCGTCTAGCACGGCGATTCCCTTGCGCTTGATTGCGTTCAGGGGCGGCGCATCGGTGCCGAGCAGGACATGGTCGGCACCGACGCTCTCAACGCACATGCGCGCCGCCGGCGCGTAGTAGCAAGCCGAGTCGAAATACATCTTTTTCAGGTAATGGCTCGGAGGGTGCTTGATCAGAACTGGCTCGTAGGGGCCGAGGAAGTAGAGCTCATCGATCATGGTGTAGGCAAAGTCCATCCGCCCGATCACCTCGCAAATACCGCCGCCGACATGGCTTGCCACAAGCTTGAGCGAGGGAAACTGCTCGAAAATGCCGCGCACTATCAGGCGTGCGACCGACAGGCATAGGTCGCCAGGTCGCGCGATGCTGGAGGTGAGACGGTAATCGCGCGTGGTTTCGGGCGCGACGTCACCGGGATGAATAAAGACAGGGATGTCCAGATCAGTGACGAGTTTAAAGAAGGGCTTGGCCTCGTCGGCGTCGGGATAGTGACCCTGGAAGCTAGACGTGATGATGACGGCGCGCAGACCGTCTTCTTTAACCGCGCGCTCAAGCTCGCGTAACTGAGTATCGCCGCCGCCTGGCACACAGGTCGCCATCGCCGCGATCTTTTCCGGGTTTTTGTCCCGGCAAGAGGCGAGATAGCGGTTTGAATTCTCGATCGCTGCCAGCACGTCCTTCGGCGAGGTCATCTTGCTCGAATAAGTCACTGTGCTGCTGATTACGGAGACGTCGAGCCCGGTGTCGTCGTGCGCTTCGAACACGCGCTCAAGCGTCATGGGGCAGCGGCCCTGCCAGTGCGGCAGCGCCGCCTCGATCGGGTCGTTCACATGGGTGTGCCAATCGATCTTCAAGGCTGTTGATCCATGTTAGAGTTTATCACCAGGTCCAGCTACCGCCAGCTGCCCGCTCGTCTACGATCTTGTTGCGCAGCACGCCGACACCTTCGATCTCCGACTCCAGAATGTCCCCGGCCTTGAGAAACCAAGGCCGCTCATCGGGTTTCCGTCCCATCGCGACGCCTTCGGGCGTACCGGTGGAGATTAGATCGCCCGGCTCGAGCGTCATCTGCGAAAGGTAGGCGATCAGCTTCGGGATCGAGAAGATCATGTCGTGGGTGCTTCCGTTCTGGCGCAGTTCTCCGTTGACCCGTGAAATGACGCGCAGGTTCATTGGATCGGCAATTTCGTCGCACGTCACTAGCCAGGGCCCCATCGGTGCAAAAGTGTCGAACATCTTGCCGAGCAGCTGATTTCCTTCCTTGCGCTCGATGCGTACGATGTCGCGCGCCGAAACGTCATTCATGACGGTGTAGCCGGCGATCACGTCATAGGCGTTCATCTCCGGCACGTTGCGGCAGCGTTTGCCGATCACAATTGCGAGCTCGGTTTCGTAGTCGAGCTCCTTTACGCAAGCCGGCTTGATGATGTCGCGGGTCGGGCCGACGATCGTATTATTGGCCTTAATCCACGCCGACGGAACTTTCATGTCGGTTTTCAGCCCGGCTTCCTTTAAATGGTCGGCATAGTTGCGACCGACCGCGATCACCTTGCTCGGTTTGACCGTGGCGTGCAGGCGACAGTCGGAAAGTGGTGCGATGAGGGGCTCGCTATCGAGGCCGACGGCCGAGGGCTCGAGTGTCTTAAGGTACTCATATGTGACACGCGCGGCCTGCCACGCGGGCTCGCCGATCGACAGGAATTGCACGATATGTGGTGGCATGCGTAACGCCGCCAACTCGCGCGCCTGTCCGTCAGCTGCGGCGTCAAGATGGCGGGCATAGCCTGCGCGCATGTCGCCGACCTTGTCGCCAGGCAGCAGCACGCCAAGCCGGGCGCGCGCCACCGGCTCCTTTTGCAGGTTATAACGCATGAGCTTCATAGGTTAGCTTCCGTGTTGATCGAAGAGGCGGAACGGCTCTGGATGATGGCTTGCTGAAGCGTTTCGACGTGCCCCTGGAACGCACCCGAGCGGTGATCGCGAGGGCGCGGCAGGTCGATGCGCAGTTCGAGCGAGAGCCGCGATGGCTCGCCGCTCAGCAACAGCACGCGGTCGGACAGATAGATTGCTTCGTCGATGTCGTGGGTGATGAATAGCACAGTCTTGCGCGTACGCAGGTAGATGTCCGACAAAGCGGCCTGCATGCTGCGCCGCGTCAGCGCGTCAAGCGAACCGAACGGTTCGTCCATGAGCAGTACCGCCGGCTCGACCGCGAGCGCGCGGGCGATGCCTACACGCTGGCGCATTCCGCCCGACAGCCGGTTCGGGTAGTAGTCGGAAAACCGGTCGAGGCCGACCAGCTTGATGTATTTCGCCGCGCGCGCGCCGCGCTCGGCCGCCGACAGCCCGAGCGATTTCAATCCAAAGATAATGTTGTCGCGCACATTAAGCCATGGAAACAACGCAAATTCCTGGAACACCATGCTGCGATCCATACCGGGACCGCTGACCGCGCGCTCGTCGATAAAAACAGCGCCCTGGCTTGCGCGATCGAGCCCGGCGATGATGTTGAGCAGCGTAGATTTCCCGCAGCCCGAGGGGCCGATGACGCTGACGAACTCACCGGCTTTCACCCCGAACGTCACGTCGTCGAACACGTTGTGTGATGCCAGCGGCCCTTTGTCCGACTGGTAGACCTTCGATAGATGGTCGATGCGCAGCTCGCCGGTCATTTCAACTCCCGAACCGTACCCCATCGGTTCACGGTGATAAGCTCAAGCGGCCGGATGATGACGCGCTCGATCAGCAGGCCGGACAGGCCAACGATGAAAAGCCCAGCGTATACTAGGTCGTACTGAAAGAATTCGCGCGCGTAATATAGTCGGTAGCCAAGGCCAGAGGTCACCGACACTAGCATCTCCGCAACGATCAAAATGCGCCACGCGCGAGAGAATGCAATGCGGTAGCCGGTGATGATTGAGGGCAGCGCGCCGGGAATGAGCACCCGCCAGACAATCGAGAAGCCGTCGGCGCCGAAGATATGCGCCGCACGGATGAGTGCGACGTCGATTGTCTTGACGCCGGTCCAGGTCGTGACAGTCACGGTGAGGGCGACTTCGTAGATCAGGATCGAGACGATCGCCATTTCGGTCAGCCCAAACCAGATCATCGACAGTGGAAATAGTGCGGTGCCCGGAATCGCCAGCAGGAAATTCATCGGCACAATGAACGCGCGCTCACACCATCTGAAGTAGCCCATCATAGTGCCGAAGATGGTGCCGGCGGCGGCGCCGATGAAGACGCTCTCAAACAGGCGGCGGAAGGTGCCGGACACATCGGCTAGCAGATTGCCGTCCGCGACCATACGCATGAGCGCGCGGAAAATCGCCTCCAGTGGCGGAAACAGCGACGCTGGCATATCCCCGAAATGCGCGAGCAGCTCCCAGCCGATCAGGATGACCATGATCGGCGCTGAGGCCGCCACAAAGCTGCGTACGAAATTGATAAATCCGCGGCCCGCAGCGGAGGCAGGGGCCAGCACGGGCCGCGCCGAATTAGTTGTGATGTTGGTCACAGGACCTCACTATCCCCACGACCGTCACTTCCCCAGTGAAGTGGCCGCCTTGCGGGCAAAAGTCAGATTGACTGCCTTATCGAGGTCAGGCCTCGAATTAAGCATCTTCTGCCGAAGCATGAATTCTGTGAACTGGCGTAAGTCGCCAAGGTCGCGGTCATTGAGCACCAAGTGATCGTAGCGCGATGAACTGTAGACCTGGAAGTGGAGCTCCGCTTCCGTCATCGGCTTGCCAATCTGTGCCGGCAGGCTGTTGCGATAAACCTCGTCGGTCTCTTTTTCGTTTTTGAACATGAACTGCTGCGCCTTGGCGAATCCATTCATGTATTTCTGTACGACCTCCGGCTTCTCACGGATCATCTTCTCAGTGGTTAGCACCAGGAATGGATAGGTCGTGTTTGCGAGTTCCTCGAACTTCCGCGAGCTGATGACTTCCTTGCCGATTCCAGCCTCGCTGATGCGTGAGGCTTGCGGCTCCCACGCCATAACGGCGTCGAAACGGCCGACCTGCATAGCGGCTGGCATGTCACTGACGCGCACGTTCGAGATCTGGAAGTCACTACTCTTCAAGCCGGCGCGGTCGATTGCCAGCATCAGCACGATGTAAGCGCCGGTGCCAGCCTGCGCGCCGATGCGCTTGCCCTTGAAGTCAGCAAGATTAGTCAGGTTTTCATTGGCCTTGGAGGCGACCAGTTTTCCGACGTTGCCCCACGAGTGCAGGCCAATGGCGACGATTGGCAGCTTGTTGGCGACGGCCGCAAGGAAAAGCCCATGCGAGGCGTCGCCGAAATCGGCGGAGCCGCCGGCAAGAGCCTGGATGACGTCGTTGCCGCTCGGCACAATTTTGAATTCAGGATCCAGGCCCTGCTCCTTGAAGAAACTCTTTTCGATGCCGATGCGGTTTGGCATCTGCGTGTAAGCACTGCTCGAGCTGATGATAATTTTTTCCTGCGCCCAAGTTGCTGCGGGTGCGAAACCAAGCACGCCCCCGAGCGCAATGGTCGCAAACAAGGCCGCCTGAAGCATGGGCGCGCGTTTGAAGCTGCGTCCCAATTCTTCGCGAGTGTAGTCGCAGGTAGGATTATGGTGAGCGGTTCTGGCCGCGAGCCAAGCGATTGTTGCTGTCATTGTTACCTCCCCGTCGAATGGTTCTGATTATCGAACCTTTTTCTTGTAAAGATGATTTCATCAACGCTGGGCATTTACAAGGTCAGTGACCATCAACCTGATGCCAAGTAAGCACAAGCAAGTGTCCGTGATATGTGCAATCTATGCGGGCATGACATTTCTTTGTCGCCGGCGCAGAAACAGAGTTTTAGCAATCGCTTGAGTTCACCGCTGTGATGCGTCATGCATCGACACCACCTCAAGAAATGACGTGCGAGCAATCACGCTGCAGCGACGTGCGATAACGCAGAACAGAAATTTGCGTCGCCGGCCTGCTGTTGCGGTCGCGATTGGGGGTAAAGCGGACATCGCGCTGCATCGTCGTCATGTCCGCTAATGACCCTTATGCGACATCGGCTGGTCGAAAATGCAGCCGTGCAACTTGCCCTGGACCCCATTTCGCCAACCCAAAATCCCTGCTGTAATCCCCCCACCGTAAGGCATCAAAGCCTTGGGGCCGGCCATGGCAGGGCGCTCTAGAGGGAGAGGCAAACAAACTAAAGCGCGCCGCAAGGCAGAAATGCCAAAGAGCGGCTTAGCGCGAACGTCACCCCGTCGCAATTCCTCTACTGTGGCTCAGGAAATGGAGGTCACGCGCCTTCGCCGCGAGCGTGACGAGGCGCTAGAGCGGGAAACCGCCGCCTCCGAAATTTTACGCCTGATCTCAAAGTCGCCAAGCGATCTGGAATTGATATTTCGATCAATTTTAAACAATGCGGTGCGTATCTCCGGGGCACGCTTCGGGAACCTCACGCTGTTTGATGGCACAAATTTGCGAATAACCGTAATGCATAACGCTCCGGCCGAATTCGAAAAGTTGAGACGGGCAAATCCGGTGATTCCGCTGGATGCCCCGCTCGGAGTGGTCATACGCACCAAGCGGTTGGCGCACTTCCCCGACGTCACTGTCGATTACCCCAACTCAGCAATAGCTAAAGTCGGCGGCGCTCGAACGATGCTCGCGGTCCCGATGCTAAAGGACGGCAAGCTGATCGGCGCCATCAATTTTTATCGACGGGAAGTAAAGCCGTTCAGCGACAAGCAGATCGCGCTCGTAGAAAACTTCGCCACTCAGGCGGTGATCGCTATCGAGAACACGCGACTGCTCACCGAATTGCGCGAGCGGACACAAGAGGTCGGCAAGCTCAACCAGCACCTCGAGCAGCGCGTAACTGACCAAGTCGGCGAGATCGAGCGCATGGGCAGATTGCGGCGCTTCCTCCCGCCGCAGGTTGCTGATCTGATCGTCGCATCCGGAACGGAAAAGCAGCTCGAAAGTCATCGCCGAGAAATTACGGCGCTTTTTTGCGATCTGCGCGGCTTTACCGGCTTCTCGGAAAGCTCGGACCCGGAAGATGTGATGGCCCTGCTACGCGAGTACCATGCAGCCATTGGTAAGGTCATCATCAAGTACAGCGGCACGCTAGAACGCTATGCTGGTGACGGCGTGATGGTCGTTTTCAATGATCCAGTTCCAGTGGAGAACCATGCGCTCCAAGCCGTTCTAATGGCCCTCGAAATGCGCGAGTCTATCGGAGAGCTGACCGAGACTTGGCGTCGCCTTGGGCACTACATTGGATTCGGTATCGGCATTGCGCACGGCTTTGCCACCCTCGGCACAATCGGCTTCGAGGGCCGCTTCGACTACGCGGCCATCGGTACGGTCTCCAACGTCGCCTCCCGCCTTTGCGATGAAGCAAAGCCGGGGCAAATCCTCATAAGCCCCCGTGTCTTGATGAAGGTCGAGAATACTGTTGCGGTCGAACCTGTAGGTGAGTTCGGTCTCAAGGGCATTAGCCGTCCTTTGATGGCTTACAACGTGCTCTCGGCCAATACCGTAAAATAACCATCAGCCTCACAGGCCAATGTCGGCGGTTGATTTCGAAAAGCGAAAGGACACCACATGCGCTTCATCTTTGCTTGCATGATCGCGCTCGGAACATTCGCTTTAGCAGAGCCGGTCGCGACGCAGGCCGCCCCCGAATATCCTTGGTGCGCCAACGAAAAGGGCGCGTCAAATTGCGGTTTTTCGACCTGGGAACAATGCATGGCGACGGCGCGCGGTCACGGGTCCTGTGAACCCAATCCGTTTTATCATCAGTCGCGCGCGCAAAGCGCATCCAAGCGTCCGCGCCGGAGCAGTGGTCCCGGCCTGCATTGAATGGCGTCGTGGCCGGTTACATCGGGACCCAGCAGCGTGGCACGTATACCTGCATTGGCAATACTGTGAACTTGGCAGCACGCCTGGAGGCGCACACCAAAGTGGCCGGGTGCGGCATCCTGATTGATGACGCTACCCAACGCGCCCTCGGCGGCAGTGTGCCGATGCAGTCGTTTGGCGAGGTGCCGTTCAAGGGCAAGGCTGCTGCCGTCGAGATATTCGCGGTCATGGCTGGGCAGTCACACTGACTACCGACTGTATTCTCGATGGCGAGAAGCCAGCCGACTTGCTGGTTATGCAGGCGACATCTGCGGGCCGTGTGCCGCACTGCACCAGTCCGGTTGTGGCACGTTTCGGACAACTTGCGATGTGAGCTGTTCAGCCGCGATGGGGTGAATAGCGGACGTGGCCCCGGATAGGTCGAAAACGACGCGATTAACCCGCCTCAGGCATTCAGGCCAGGACCTTAGCAAGACGAGCCGCCCTGACAGCGTTTTTGATAGCGGGAGATCGTTCGTCACACCGATAAGCTAAGCCGATGGCCGAGCGCACCGTCTCTCCCTCGATGTCGACGTAACTCACGCCGGGAAAAACTATTTCACTAAAAGCTCGTGGCATGATCGATATCCCGAAACCTGCCGCCACCATTGGCATTGCGCTCACGATCTGCGGTGCTTGCTGGACGACCTTTGGGCTGAAGCTCGCGCGAGCGCAAGCCGCCACAATTGAATCGTACATACCCGAATTACTATCGCGGTAGCAGAGAACGAACCTTTCCTTAGCCAGGCTTGCCAAAGGCACAGCCACAGAATTGGACAGTGGGTGTCCGCGCGGCAGCGCAAGCACGCAATCCTCATCAACGAGTGGTTCAATTTCGAGACCGTCGCTATCATCGATAGGCAATGGAATGAGACACAAATCGATCCGTCCGGTACGCAGCCACCCGATTAACAACGGAATATTCGACACATCCAGCTCCGGAGCAATTGTAAGATTCGGATAACGGGTCTTGATTTCAGAAAGAATCTTCAAAATCACTGGATGGAAATAAAAGCCGCTTGAGCCGACGATAATTTGCCCTGTCTCGCCGCGACCGCGACGACGTACTCCAATAGCTGCATCCTCGACTTGTTTGAGGATTATCCGCGCCTGCTCAAGCAAGAGCTTTCCTGCATCCGTTAGCTCGACACCCTTGGCTAGCCTGCGGAATAACGGCGTTCCCAGTTCCTTCTCTAGCTGCTGAATCTGTGAGCTCAAGGGCGGCTGATGGATGCGCAGCTTCTTGGCCGCCCGAGTGAAATTCATTTCCTCGGCGACCGCGACAAAATACCGAAGGTGGCGTAGCTCCATCGCTTTGCAACCTCAGCTCTCAATTTGCACCATATATAAAACAGATCGCAGAAACTACCTTCAAGTATTGGACAATCGGCGCCTCTGCTTCTATTTGCTGCTGCGATGCAGCGAGTTCGGTTTGAGAGAAATGCAATGACGAAAACTTCCATTGAGGAATTACAGGCCGAAATTCAACATCTACGCGATCTCGTGACATTCCTCAGTGTCGCGTTACTGCGAAAGGTCGCGCTCGACGGGCTTGACACTGGAGCGACTGCAACGACCGCAAACGCTGACCAACTCGTTCGCGAGGCGGAAGAGTGTTTTCTTTGCGCAAAGTTGTCGGGCCTCAGAGCCGAGATAGCAGAAGGTTTGCAAGTAGCGGGCCACGAGCTGATGGCCAGGGCGGTCGCAATGGAGACGGCGTTGCAGCGAACGGCCCGAAAAGATCGGCCGTAAGTGTGGTCTGCAACTCGTTGAAAGACTAAAGCGGAGACTGGCTAGGCAGCGATATTTGGCTTTATCCTCACGCCGATAATATTGGCGTCGTATCCTTACGACGACCGCGAATGCTGGCGATGAGAACCGCAACAATGCCGGTCAGGAATATTCCATCGAAAGTGCCAGCGCCGCCGATCGACGCAACAGGCGTATTAAGTTCGGCAATTTTGTCAAGGTTCAGAAGATCGGCGCCGATCAAAGTGCCAAGCGATCCCGCGATGTAGGCAAGCGGGGCAGCGCTTTTGCGCGATAGGACGAGCGAAACGATGGTCGTTGCAATTGCCGGTGCGAATGTCGGTATGGCGACTCCCAGCCCCGGAAGCGGGGTGGAGGCCAATAACAGACCGCCGCTACGATCCCTGTTGCGACCAATCCTTCCCACCAGAGCTGCCATCGAATGAGCAGATAGACCGACATGATAACGGGTATGAGCGCGCCACCAATATTCACCGCGAGCACCGTTCCACCCCAATCGGTCGCCGCCGGCACCTGATAGCGCATCCCGAAAAAATCTATCGTCTGACTCGCCATCACGCTCTTCTGCGAGATCACGGCAATGGGAATGTTGATGTAGCTGCCGATCAGGGAGGCGAATAGCAGCAACACCGCCGTGGCCTGGCTCACGCCAAGCTGCTCATAAGCGTACCGCAGCAGCCCCAATGGCAGGAGGATAAGTACGAAGACGAAGAAGCCGAAAAGAATAACAAAGAAAACTGGCGCGCGGGGCAGGTACCAAAGCTGGAAGAGATCCATTGCGATTTCTCGTCTGTTTTGGAGTGTCCGTCAGCCGCCTGTCATTGCTGAGTTAATGCCGTATGGGAATTAAAGCTGCACCCCATGTTGTTAAGATTACATAGGCTCGCGCAAGGCCCGTAGACTCGGTTGATCTAAATCAAGGTGGCCGCACGAATGATGCTTAGCGTCTCTAATTTAGAGAGACGGGGTATCAGTCATGACGAGCCAAGTATCCTACTCAGTAGCCGTCATTGGATTTCCGCAACTGATTGCGCGCAATTGGTGGCTCTTTTTGCTACGCGGAATTGCGGCGCTCGCATTTGGCGCATTGTCCTTTGTATGGCCGGGGATCAGCCTTCTGACGTTGATTTTATTTTTCGGGGCTTACGCCCTTGTTGACGGCGCTTTTGCCCTAGCAGCGGCAATTGTGGGGAGGGGCAGCGCCCCACTCCGATGGTGGCTCGTGCTTATAGGTCTACTTGGCATCGGCATCGGCATAGCAACATTCGTATGGCCCGGTCTGACCGCGCTGACGCTGCTCTATTTGATCGCCGGGTGGGTGGTGGCGACAGGTGCATTGCAGATCATCGGCGCCATTGAGCTTCGCAAAGCCATCGAAAACGAATGGTGGCTGATCCTCGACGGTGCGTTCTCCGTGCTGTTCGGAATTCTTCTTTTCATTATGCCTGGCGCCGGCGCGTTGGCCTTGATTTGGCTGATCGCCTTGTTTGCGATCGCGTACGGAATCTTGATGATCGGCTTCGCCTTTAAAGTCCGCAAATATAACGATCAAACCCCCTAGGTCTCTACCTGCTGCCAATCACGGGACTCGGATGTCGCACCCGCTCACATTCAAAATTAGTCGCAAAGTTGGTGTTCATGCCGACTATCATCGAAAGCGAGTAGTGATTTCGTGCAAGACAGAAGATGGGAGATCGATCCATCTTGAAGCCGACTATCAAAGGC
>Ga0335081_10002534_pt1 | contig 28760 bp, 18 predicted proteins | sample Lox_Sample_35_FD_206713 | JGI IMG/M metagenome (GOLD analysis project Ga0335081, IMG submission 206713) | Soil microbial communities from Loxahatchee National Wildlife Refuge, Florida, United States - Lox_Sample_3.5 | ecosystem: Environmental > Terrestrial > Soil > Wetlands | place: USA...
AACAACCTGGGCCACTTCTACTTCATTGGGTGCTTCCGCTGCCACGACGGGCAGCACGTGAGCACGGATGGAAAGGTGCTCAGCAAAGACTGCAACCTGTGCCACACCGTGCTGTCGCAGGAAGAAGGCAGCACCAGTCTGACTTCGGTTCCGGTTGCCGCCTTCAAGCATCCTGTCGATATCGGAGACTTGAGCCAGGTCACCTGCAGCGACTGCCACACCGGGGGAACGGGCCCCTAGGATTCCTTCTCCCTCAAAGCCCGTGATTTGAATCACCCGCCCATGCATCCGCGGTCATTGGTTCGTCTGCCGCAACCCCGTGAATATGAAGTTAAGGAAAGGGGGTTACTCACAATGCCGCAAACCATCGCAGAACGTACCGAGACCACTAAGTCGGCATCCACAATGAAGGCTCTGGTATTCCAAGGGCCCGGTCGGATCGCACTTGAGACCGTGCCCATTCCACGGGCAAAAGCTGGCGAAGCAGTCATCCGCATTACGCTTACCACAATCTGTGGAACCGATCTCCACATTCTGCGGGGCGAATATGCGGTGCGTCCTGGTCTGATCATCGGCCATGAGCCGGTCGGGATCATTCACGAAATCGGCGCGGGTGTGACCGGATACAGCGTTGGGGATCGTGTGCTCGTAGGCGCGATCACCCCCTGCGGGCAGTGTAACTTCTGCCTGAGCGGAAACTGGTCGCAATGTGGCGGTGCCCTGGGAGGCTGGAAGTTTGGCAACACAATAAACGGCGCCCAGGCTGAATATCTGCTGGTTCCCAACGCGCAGGCGAATCTGGCAAAGATCCCGGACGAGCTTACTGACGAACAAGTCGTGCTGCTGGCCGATATTGCATCCACCGGTATTTCTGCTGCGGAAAGCGCCAACCTCAAGATCGGCGACACGGCTGTGATCTTCGCTCAGGGACCCATCGGCCTATGTGCCACGGCGGGAGCAAAACTCAAGGGCGCCAGCCTGATCATTGCCGTAGAGTCGGATCCGGTGCGAATCGAGATGGCGAAACGCATGGGTGCGGACGTGGTTCTCGATTTCAACGCCAGCGACGTCATCTCCCAAATTCGCGATCTGACGGGAGGCCGGGGAGTCGATGTGGCGATCGAAGCCTTGGGCACACAGGACACCTTTGAAGGCGCGTTGCGCGTGCTCCGGCCGGGCGGAGTGCTCTCCAGCTTGGGCGTCTATTCCGGCAAGCTGTCTCTCCCGGTTGACGCATTCGCCGCCGGACTGGGGGATCATCGCATTGTCACTACTCTTTGCCCGGGCGGCAAGGAGCGTATGCGTCGACTCATGGAACTGGTGCGGCATAGCCGCCTGGATCTGACTCCGCTGATCACGCACAACTATCCGCTAACCCGGATCGCCGACGCCTATGAGTTATTTGGTCATCGGCGAGATGGCGTAATCAAGGTCGCCATCAGGCCATAGCGACCGCGGGAAGCTAACTCGTTGGATTGAGGATAGATAGCCTCACCAGCGTCACGCTTCCCGCTTTCTGTTGATTCCCGTTTCCGCAAACGTGTGATTGAAATCACACTCTTCTGTGAACCAAGGTCCCGACAGTCGAATCCTCCATGTTGCATTCTGAAATTGAATGCGGTGTGGGATCTGGGGCCACCGTAAACCAGACGTCGAAATGGGGGATTTCATGAAGCGCAAGTTCAAAACCATGGACGCCAACGAAGCCGTGGCGCACGTTGCCTACCGGGCCAGCGAGGTCATCTCCATTTATCCCATCACTCCCTCTTCCCCGATGGGCGAATGGGCGGATCAATGGTCGTCGGAAGGTATGCCCAACGCCTGGGGCACCGTGCCCCATGTTATCGAGATGCAGAGCGAAGGCGGTGCGGCCGGCGCAGTTCACGGCGCGCTGCAGACGGGAGCATTAGCCACAACGTTTACCGCGTCACAGGGCCTGCTGCTGATGATCCCCAACATGAACAAAATCGCCGGGGAGCTCACGCCCGTTGCCTTCCATGTGTCAGCGCGCACGGTGGCTACGCATGCCCTTTCCATCTTTGGCGATCATTCTGATGTGATGTCCTGCCGCATGACCGGCTGGGCCATGCTGTGCTCCAATTCCGTGCAGGAAGCGATGGATCTTGCCCTGATTGCTCATGCTGCCTCGCTCGAAACCCGTATACCTTTTCTGCACTTCTTCGATGGCTTCCGCACCTCGCACGAAGTCAACAAGATCGAGATGCTCACGGAAGACGATGTTCGCGCGCTGATCAACCCCGATCGCGTGATCGAGCACCGCCAGCGAGCCCTCTCGCCCGACCACCCGGTGCTGCGCGGGACGGCGCAAAATCCCGACGTCTTCTTCCAGATTCGCGAGACCGCCAACCCCTACTACGCGGCCTGCCCACAAAAGGTGCAGGCCGTAATGGCCAAGTTCGCCGAGATGGTTGGCCGTTCCTATCATCTGTTTGATTATGTTGGAGCTCCTGATGCCGAGCGCGTGATCGTAATGATGGGCTCGGGCGCGGAAGCGGGGCATGAAACTGTCGAATACCTGAATGCCCATGGAGAAAAAGTCGGTCTGCTGAAAGTCCGCCTGTATCGGCCCTTCTGCGTGAAATCGTTCCTCGAAGCGCTGCCTCCCACCGTACGGAAGATTGCGGTCCTCGATCGCACCAAGGAATCCGGAGCGATCGGCGAGCCGCTGTATTTGGACGTGGTCAACGCGCTGCACGAAGGCTCGAGTCTGGGGCATGGAAGGTTGAAGACCGCTCCCGTTGTCGTCGGTGGCCGCTATGGTCTTTCCTCCAAAGAATTCACGCCGGCCATGGTCAAGGCCGTGTTCGACAATCTGAAACCGGATCGGCCGAAGGCTCACTTCACTGTCGGCATTCACGACGATGTCGGCCACACCAGCCTGGACTGCGACTGCGCTTTCTCTACCGAACCTGACAGTGTTGTGCGCGCGCTCTTCTACGGCCTGGGAGCGGATGGGACCGTCGGAGCGAACAAGAACTCCATCAAGATCATCGGCGAAAACACCAACAATTACGCCCAGGGGTATTTCGTTTACGACTCGAAGAAATCCGGAGCGATGACGGTTTCGCACTTGCGCTTCGGACCGCAGCCCATCCGTTCCAGCTATCTGGTCTCCAAAGCCAACTTTGTCGCCTGTCACCAGTGGATCTTCCTCGAGCGCTACGACATGCTCAGCCCACTGGTGCCGGGCGGTGTCTTCCTGCTTAACAGTCCCTTCGGACCCGGCGAGGTCTGGGATCATCTGCCGCGCGAAGTGCAGGAGCAACTCATCGCCAAGCACGCGAAGTTCTACGTCATCGACGCCTACCAGGTTGCCCGCGACACCGGGATGGGCTCGCGTATGAACACGATCATGCAGGTGTGCTTTTTCGCCATTTCGAAAGTTCTGCCGCGCGAGGAGGCGATTGAAGCGATTCGGCAGTCCATTCGCGACACCTACGGCCGCAAGGGTGAGGAGATTGTGAACAAGAATATGCAGGCTGTAGACGAAACCCTTGCCCATCTGCATGAAGTGAAGGTCCCACAAACCGTCACCAGCGCCATCGAAATTCCCGCTGCATTTCCCGGCGCTCCAAAGTTCGAGCGCGATGTCCTGGGGACAATTTATGCCGGCCGGGGCGACGAACTGCCGGTCAGCATTTTCTCCTGCGACGGCACCTTCCCCACCGGCACGGCGCGATGGGAGAAGCGCAACCTGGCCATGGAAATTCCCGCCTGGGATTCGAACATCTGCATTCAGTGTGGCAAGTGTGCGATGGTATGTCCGCACGCCGTGATCCGCATCAAGGCCTACGAGCCGCAGCATCTCGCCGGAGCTCCAGCCAGTTTCAAATCATGCGAAGCCCGCGACAAAGAGTGGCATGGCCTGAAATATACGATTCAGGTTGCGCCGGAAGATTGCACCGGATGCGGCATCTGCGTGGATGTCTGCCCGGTGAAGAACAAAGCCGAGACACGGCTCAAGGCGATTAACATGGTGCCGCAACCTCCGCTGCGCGCGCCCGAGAGCGAGAATTGGGAATTCTTCCTGAAGATTCCCGAACTCGACCGCCGTAAAATCAAGAACGGCACCATTCGCCAGCAGCAGATTCAGGAACCTCTGTTTGAATTCTCCGGCGCCTGCTCCGGCTGCGGCGAAACGCCTTACCTCAAACTCGTTTCGCAGCTCTTCGGCGACCGCTCCATTGTGGCCAACGCTACCGGGTGTTCCTCGATTTACGGAGGCAACCTTCCGACCACCCCCTGGACCAAGAACGCAGAGGGACGCGGTCCGGCCTGGTCGAACTCTTTGTTCGAGGACAACGCGGAATTCGGACTCGGCTTCCGCGTCTCCATCGACAAGCAGACTGAGTTCGCGCGAGAGTTGTTGACCCACCTCGCCGCAAAAGTGGGCGAAGACCTGGCCAGTGCGATCATCGCCGCAAAACAAAAAGACGAGGGCGATATCTTCGAGCAGCGCCAGCGCGTCGACCTGCTGAAGGAACGGCTACACAAGCTCGAGTCATCGGAGGCCAGACAATTGCTGGCGGTAGCCGACACGCTGGTTAAGAAAAGTATATGGATCGTGGGCGGCGACGGATGGGCCTACGACATCGGCTACGGCGGCCTGGACCATGTGCTGGCCAGCGGCCGCAACGTCAACCTCCTAGTACTGGATACCGAGGTCTACTCCAACACTGGCGGTCAGGCTTCCAAGGCCACGCCGCGGGGCGCAGTCGCGAAATTTGCTGCGGGCGGCAAACCGGCGCCCAAGAAGGATCTCGGTCTGATGGCCATGAGCTACGGCAACGTCTATGTGGCCAGCGTCGCCATGGGAGCAAAAGACGAACATACTTTGAAAGCTTTCCTGGAAGCCGAGGCGTACGACGGTCCCAGCATCATCATCGCCTATTCGCATTGCATCGCTCACGGCATCGACATGACCACGGCGATGACCGACCAGAAAGTCGCCGTCGAATCCGGACAATGGCTGCTCTATCGCTACCACCCGGAGCGCGCAGCCGCCGGCGAAAACCCGCTCAGCCTCGATTCGCGCGCACCCACTCGCCGCGTGCAGGAATTCCTGCAGCAGCAAACTCGCTTCAAAATGCTGACCAAGAGCCGGCCGACGGACGCGGAGCGCTTGTGGCGCGAAGCCCAGCACGATGCTGAAGAACGGTATCGGCTGTATGAATACATGGCCAGCCGCAAGATGGCGCCGGGTGCGCCCGCTACGGGCGGCAAGGAAAAATCGCCGGCCTCAGCCCACGAACACGCCGTCACCGGAGCCACGCGGTAGACCCGCGCAAGGAGGAACGATGATCGATCTGACCACAAACTATCTCGGCCTGCGGCTGCACAGCCCGCTGGTGGCTTCGGCCTCGCCGCTCTCGCGCGATCTGGATGGCGTTCGCCGCCTGGAGGAAGCAGGCGCTTCCGCCATCGTTCTTTATTCTCTGTTCGAGGAGCAACTTCGCCAGGAGGAAGCCGATCTCGACTACCATCTCGCGGCCGGCACCGAGAGCTTTGCCGAGTCACTCAGCTATTTTCCGCAGCCCCGCGAATTCCACACCGGTCCTGAGGGATATTTGGATCATATTCGCCAGGCGCGTGCTGCGGTCAGGATTCCCATCATCGCCAGCCTCAATGGCACTACGCTTGGGGGATGGACCAGGTTCGCGCGCCAGATTGAAGAGGCCGGGGCGGACGCTATCGAATGCAATGTTTACTACATTCCGACCGACGCGAATCTTTCCTCCGCTCAGGTGGAAAAGACGTATCTCGATATCCTCGGCGCGGTAAAGTCGACCGTCCGGATTCCGGTAGCGGTGAAGCTCTCCCCGTTCTTCAGCAACATGGCCAATATGGCCAAGCGTCTGGATGAGACTGGCGCCGACGGGCTGGTCCTGTTCAACCGCTTTTACCAACCCGATATCGATCTCGAGTTACTTGAACTGAAGCCCAACGTTTTATTGAGCACTCCCCAGGCCTTGCGATTGCCTCTCACCTGGATTGGCATCCTGTTTGGCCGCGTGAAAGCCAATCTGGCGGCCAGCAGCGGAGTGCATACGGCAGAGGACGTAATCAAGCTGCTCATGGTGGGGGCCAACGTTACCATGCTCTGCTCCGCTTTGATCCGCAACGGCGTCAACCATCTGCGGCATATCGAGCGCGAGTTGCGCGAGTGGATGGAGGAGCACGAATACGAATCAGTGCGACAGATGCAGGGCAGCATGAGCCAGATCAAGTGCCCCGATCCGGGAGCCTTCGAGAGAGCGCAATACATGCGCGCCGTCAAAGGCATGCAGCACGTTCATACTGCGGGATGGCGGTGAGACATGGTAGCAAGAGAATACGGCATGGCAACGTTGGAACTCCTGGCTGCTGAAACTGCGCCGGAGAGAGCGCAACGTGAAGGCCGCCGGGCTCTGATCGTTCCGCGTGAGCACGGAGCCTGGGGACTGCTGCTGGTGCCGCTGGCCACAGGCGCGGCAATCGGGCTGCGAAACGGCACCCGGGTATTCCCACTCCTTCTGCTGTTGATCGTCGCCCTCGCCCTGTTCTGGCTGCGCGCGCCCCTGGAAAGCTGGATCGGCACATCGCCCATGCGGGCGCAAACTCGAGAGGAACGAAAGTTAGTCGGCTCGGTAATCCTGGGACTCGCTGTCATCTCACTTGTCACTCTCACAGGCCTATTTTGGGGAGGACGGAATCACGATCTGTGGTTCCTGGGCGCCATTGCCGGGGGTGCGTTCGTGGCACAAGCAGTCCTCAAGCGCGCAGGGTATCGACTACGAATGTTGGCGGAAATGGTTGGGACGATTGGCCTGAGCGCTTCGGCTCCTGCCGCTTACTACGTTGTCACCGGAAAACTCAACGCAACGGCATGGACGTTGTGGCTGGCCAATCTGATCTTCGCCGGCGATCAGATCCACTATGTACAGCTTCGTCTTCACACCGCAAGAATCGAAGGCTTACGTGCCAAGCTCGCTCACGGATGGAAGTTTGCGATTGGGCAGGCAGCCTTGACCCTCGCTCTCACGGTCGCCTGCGTCGGCGGCCTGATGCCGCCGTTGGCATCGCTCGCCTTCGCACCGCTTCTGTTTCGCGGATGGTTTTACTTCATCCAGAGGCCCGCGCCTCTACTCGTTCGCCGTTTGGGCTGGAGTGAACTGGCCCAGGCGTGCGCGTTCTGTATGTTGTTTATCGCCGCGTTTTCGGCGAGGTAGCGCCGCCGTCGCGGCGGCTGTCGCGAGGGCATCTTGCCTCGCTAAAGTCCGGGCGACAGCCGGCAGAATGCCGGCGCTACTGGCGCTAGAAAGACACAGGCGTTACCACATTTCACGGCACCACCACCGCCGCCCCGTCCACGGCATCGTTCTTTACCGCGATCAGCGCCTCGTTGACCTGCTGAAGCGGAAACACCGTTACCTTCGGCTTCAGGCCAATTTCCGCCGCCAGCGCGAGAAAGTCCCGCGCATCGGCGCGGGTCATATTGGCCACACTGCGCAGCTGGCGCTCTCCCCACAGAAGGCGGTCGTAGTCGAATTGCGGCATGCGGTCGAGATGAATCGCATTGATCGCGACCACGCCGCCTTTTCGCAAGCTTCCCAACGCAGCCACGACAACATCTCCGCTCGGCGCAAACGTGATGGCACGGTCCAGTTCCACTGGAGGCTTCTCGGCTTCGCTTCCCACCCAGGTCGCTCCGCGAGATTCGGCCAGCCGCCGGTGCGACTCGCCCCGGGTCGAGACGTACACATCGCAATTCCACGCCTGTAAAACCGCGATTGCCAGGTGCGCCGACGCTCCGAATCCAAACAATCCCACGCGCTCACCGCGCTCCACGCCGGCCACGCGCAGGCTGCGAAAGCCGATGATTCCGGCACACAGCAGAGGAGCGGCATGCAGATCGTCGAGCGCCGCAGGAAGCGGGAAGACGAAATCGGCGCGCGCCAGAGCATACTCGGCATACCCACCGTTCACGCCGTAGCCGGTGAACGTAGGAGCGTCGCACAGGTTCTCGGCGCGGCCACGGCAGTAACGGCAGGTACCATCCGTTCCGCCCAACCAACTGACTCCCACGCGTGATCCGATCGGCAGGTGCTCGGCGGTTCCACTCATTACCTCGCCCACGATCTGATGCCCCGGAATGACGTGCTCCAGCTTCGGCGGCACCTCGCCCTCGACGATGTGCAAGTCGGTCCGACAAACACCGCAGGCCCGCACGCGCAGCGATACCTGGCCCGGGCCTGGCTTGGGGTCTGCAATATCTTTCACTTGCAGTGGACGTTGCCTCACGTTTTGCGGCACAGACAATACAGCGGCTCTCATGTTCCTGGTAGATGTATGCAATGAAAACAGGATTCTTCGGGGTGACGGGTAAATTTCCGTCACCATGGCCCCAGGCTTTCACGCAGCTTTAACATGCCCGAGCTAGACTGCTTTCTCATTCTCAGCCTCCGCCGCGGGGTGTAACATGACTGCAAACCCTTGCCCCAAGGGACATTCCATCCAGGAGTCGGCCATGAAGTCTGGTTTGCCCGTCGTGCTTCTCGAGTTCAACGAGCTTTCGCCCATCCTCATGGACCGGTTTATCGCAGAGGGATGGTTACCCAACTTTAAGCGCCTGCGCGATGCCTCGGCGGTATTTGTGACCGAGTCCGAGGAGCCGGCCCCCAACCTCGATCCCTGGATTCAGTGGGTAAATGTGCACACGGGCGTGCCTCAGGCCGAGCACGGAATCTCTCGTCTTTCGCAAGGACACAAGCTTCAGCATAGATGCGTATGGGATGTGGTCACGGCGGAGGGCGACCCCGTGTGGATCTGTGGCAGCATGAACATCCGCTACGATGACGGCGCTCCCGGTTACTTCGTTCCCGATCCGTGGTCGACGGACGTAAAGCCGCACCCGGATTCACTGGCACCTTATTTCCGCTTCATTCAGCAAAACATCCTGGAATACAGCAATCAGCGGGTTCCGCTCACCCGAGGCGATTACGTAGCCTTCCTGAGGTTTATGGCCGCCAATGGCCTGTCCCTGCACACCGTCAATTCCACCATCCGGCAGCTGATCTCGGAGAAAACGCAGCGCCGGGTGCGGTGGCGGCGAGCGTTTATTCAGGATAAATTGCAGTTCGACGTGTTCCGCGCCGTTTATCACCGCATCAAGCCGCGCTTTTCCACGTTCTTCCTCAACAGCACAGCGCATATGCAGCACGTGTACTGGCGGAACATGGAGCCCGAGCATTTTACGCTGGCTCCGCGTTCCGAAGAACAGGAGAGCTTTGCTTCCGCCATTCTGCACGGCTATCAGGAAATGGACGATCTCGTTGGACGCTTTCTCAAGCTGCTGGGCAACGATGCGATTATCGTGCTGGCCACGGGTCTGAGCCAGCAGCCCTGTCTCGCTTTCGAGGCGGCTGGAGGAAAACACGGACACCGAGTCATCGATCTGGAGGCGCTGGCATCATTCATCGGCATCACTGCCCCTCACAAGTCAGCGCGCGTAATGGCCGGGCAGTTCTGGGTTCATCTGGAAAATGTGGAGGAGGCGACCGACGCCGCGGCCAAGCTGGCGGCGTTGCGTGTAGGCGAGGAGCCGGCGCTGCTGGTCAAGCGCGAGGGATCATCGGTCTTCCTGAGCTGCGCCATCAACCACGCAGTGGACCGCGACGCGCTGCTTCAGATCACCGGTTCCGATCGCAGCATTCCCTTCTTCGAGATGTTCCACCTGGTCGAGGAAATGAAAAGCGGCATGCATCACCGCGACGGGATTCTGTGGATTCGTCATCCTCACCTCGCGCATTCGGTCCATGAAGAGAAAGTCGGCCTGGTTACCATCGCGCCCACCATTCTCGACATGCTCGGCCTCGAGAAGCCCGCACAAATGAAAGCAGAATCGTTGCTGGCGGCAACTTCGGATCGTAAGCCTTCGGATTCGGCGGCGTTGGTTCCGGCGCACGGCGGAACCGCAGCCTGATCGTCGTGCCGCGGCAATCCGTCCCAGTGAACACTACGGTACGGCGACGCGGATTAGGAACGCAGAGTTTGCCGGCAATGCTAGGCTGAGAGAGTGATCCGCATTATCTGCCCCCACGTCTACCCGACCCTGGCATTTTTTGGCGTGGCTCTGATCGCCTTGACTCCCTCCGCCCGCGCCGCCGGCTGGTCCGTTCAGAAGCAACCGGCACGGTTGGCCAATGGCTCGCCCGTACTGTTTCAGGTCAAGGCTCCGGTGCAGCTCGCCTCGCTGAAGGGCGTCTGGCTCGGCCACGGGGTCTCTTTCAGTTTCGACCCCCGGCGGAAGAACTGGTTTGCGTTGGCTGGCGTCAGTCTTGAAACTACTCCGGGAAGATATTCACTGGAGCTATCCGCGACGCCCCGCACCTCCGGGGCAAGAAAGCTCTCGTTCGTCCGCAAGTTCGTCGTGGTTCATGCGGAGTACCCAAAGGTTGAACTGACGGTCGCAACAAAATTCACAGCGCCGAGTCCGGAGCAGGTGAAAGAGATCGAAAAGGACCGGCAAATCAAGCAAGACTACCTGAACCGGGTGACGTCGGAGCGCGAATGGTCAGGGGACTTCGAGCCACCGGCGCAAGCCGCCATTTCCGACGTTTTCGGCACGGAGCGTATTTTCAACGGGAAAACCCAGAGCTTTCACCAGGGACTGGATTTCCGCGTGCCCAGTGGCACTCCTGTCGAGGCGATGAACTCGGGAACGGTGCTGCTCGCGCGGCCTCTCTACTTCGAGGGTAATTGCGTCGTCCTTGACCATGGCCAGGGTTTGCTCACCATCTATATGCATCTCTCCGAGTTCAAGGTAAAAGAGGGCGACCTGGTAAAGCGTGGCGAGGAAATCGGACTAAGCGGCGGCACGGGCCGGGCAACAGGTCCGCACCTCCATGTTGCCGTGCGCTGGGAGGGCATTTACGTCGATCCTGCGGTGTTGTTACGCTTGAACCTGCCGTAGGGCAGCCCGTTTACCCATGACTCCTCACGCGTTGCCGCCGGATAGCCGGCTCAAACTGCGTGGCGAGACGTCACGGATTGCTTCTTTCAGAATCTCTTTCATCTCCAGATTGCGGATCAGCCGGTGGAGGTAATTGGGGTGTACTCCGAGAATCCGTGCGGCATCGGCATAGCTTCCGTTGGTCTGCTCCACTGCGTTCAGAATCAGCTGTTTTTTGAGCTCCTTGACCGCGACGTGATACGTCGCCTCACTCATGTCAGCCGAAGGCGTGCGCTCCAGCAGTGACTCGGGCAGGTCTTCGGGCAGAACCATCTCAGACACACCCATTACCAGAGCCCGCTCGATGGCATTCTCCAGCTCCCGCACGTTTCCCGGCCAGTCATAGTTCATAAGGCAGGCCATGGCTTCACGGGAAATGGGGCGCGGCTTCCCTTTGCAATGCTTAGCATGTTTCTGCACAAAATGCCGCGCCAGCATGGGGATGTCTTCCTTGTGCTCGCGCAACCCCGGCATCGCCAACTTCACCACAGCCAGGCGATAGTACAAATCCTGCCGGAACCCGCCGTTGCGCACGGCCTCCTCAAGATTCGTATTAGTAGCCGCGATCAGCCGGATATCCACCTTGATCGGGTGAGTACCACCCACGCGCTCAAACTCTCGTTCCTGCAGGACACGCAGCAACTTCACCTGCATCGCCGGCGTCAGTTCGCCGATCTCATCGAGAAACACCACGCCTCCGTCGGCAACTTCCAAGCGGCCTTTTTTCAACCCCACCGCGCCGGTGAAGGCCCCGCGTTCATGACCGAACAGATCACTTTCGAGAAGCGTCTCTGGAATTGCCGCACAGTTGATGGCGACAAAGGCTTTGCGTGCGCGAGGGCTGTTCCGGTGCAAGGCTCGCGCGGCCAATTCTTTTCCCGTTCCACTTTCTCCGACAATCAGCACCGTGGAATCAGTGGGGGCCGCGCGCGCCAGCAACTGATAGATTTCCTTCATACGCTCGCTTTCGCCGACCAGGCTGCGGTCTTGTGTAATCTCCAGCGTCAGTCTTTGATTCTCCTGTTCGAGCCACTGCAAGCGGCGTGCATTGTCCAGGGCAACCGCCGAGATTCCGGCTATCGCGGTGACCAGTTGCAGATGTTCCTCCAGCAGGCGGCTGGCAAGCGATGTACTGTCAAGGTAAATACATCCGAACACCTGGTTGAACACGGTGAGCGGAATGCATAGAAGCGATCGCACTGAGGACGCCGCTACGCTCTCAATCTCACGCAAGCCAGTGCTCCCGGGCACGTCGCTGCCTAAAATCCCAATCCCCTGCTCCAGCACCTGACGTGCGATTGTGCGGCTCACGCGCACCAGTTGGTTCTGTCCCGGCTGCCGCACCCGCGCAAACAGGGAATTAAATTGATGTCCTTCCCGATCAGCCAGCAGAATCGCGCCGCGTCCCGCAGGCACCACTTCGAAGATAAGATCCAACAACTGCCCCTGTAATTCGTCCAGATCGCGAATCGCGTGCACCACGCGGCTGATCTTGAGCAGAGCGTTCAGATTGCGCGCAACCCGGGAAGTCGCGGGCAGCTCCCGCAGCAGCCGATCCGGTTGCAGATAGATGACATCCCGAGGATGAATCACCGTAGTTTCCGCCGTGACGTGACCTTCCTCAAATTCCACACCGCTGGCAGGCGGCTGATCCGCTCCTTCCTCCAGGAGGATCACCAGATTCGAGTTTCCAATGCTGATCTCGTCCCCGTGTTGCAGCGCTCTTTCTTCCACCCCGTGTCCGTTTACCAGCGTCCCGTTGCGGCTTTCGAGGTCCCGCACTTGAAGGCTGCCGTTCTGCCAGCGCAACACGCAATGCTTGCGGGAAACGGATGGATCAGTGATCGCAATGGTGTTCGAAGGATCGCGGCCGATGCTGACCTCGCCTTCAGGCAGCGGTATCGTCGAATCCTTGAGTGGGCCGGAAAGCACCACCAGTTTGGGCAGCAAGTTGACCTCGCTTGACTGGTGCCTTTCTTATCACAACCCGGGTCCAAAATCATTCCTCGGCTCGTCTTGTTCCAATAACCGAATGGATAGGGGACTATCCGATCAGACAGTAACGTTCCCTTGTGATCGCCCTATCGGCGCCCCTGCGCCAGGCTAACTATCCGTATAAACAACTGCATAATAATGAGTTAGATGCATTTTGCTATTTCATCCCAGGTCAGGAAAGCTTGGTACTTGGAGTGCAGAAATGGAACGTGCGGGAGCTCAGCAGAAAGCGATGGGGGAAGCGCTTTTTGAAGAATCTTTGCTGAGCAGCGCGATCAGAGGCTCGGGGGACCCCCTCATCGAGCCTCTGATTTCTTTTGCGGTAGATTTGCACTTGTTTGACGGAGTGGCAGCCTTAACTGGCAGCGGATTCGTTAGTCCCAGGAACACCCGCAGCAGCAAAAACCGCTCCACCGTTGAGGAACGTGACCGCTTTCCCCGAGATCGCCGGCACTCGCGGGCCAGGTACGAGAATTCCAACCAGATTCAGGGGATCGGCAGCCGAGAATGTAATGTTCTGATGACCGGGCTCAACCCGCCGTGCCGCCCGCACCGATTCCACTGCCACTGGCAGTGCAAATTGCTCTCCCAGAAAACCATCGACAAAGCGGCCGCCGCGAATCTCGCCACGATCCTCCAGCCGCCGGAATCCCGTGAGCAATTCACGCCATGGAGGCAGATTCGATTCGCGCGCCAGCAGGTCGCGAATCACGATGCCCCAGCGCCGCAACAGCATCCAGCACGATGACTCGATCATTCTCGGTCTGTCAGCGGCCTCGGCAGGCTGCAACAGGGCCCAACGTCCCGGGTTGTGCCGGGGCCGCGATGTGCGGCCACTGCCCTGCCCCGCGCGCCGCTTGGGATCGATCAGCGAACGCAGATTGTCGAAGCCGTCGGCGGTCACCAGGCCAGCCGCCACCAACTCCCACAGGGCGGTCTCGACCTCCGCTTTCAGCTTTCCGGTTCCCCGCACCATGTCCGCGAAAAATGAGGCGCCCCGCTGACGCAGAAACTCCAGAACGATTCGCGCGCTGTGGCTCAGCCCGGTTTTTGTTTCGAGGTCCGCCCCGGGATGCCGTGGAGTCATCCAGTCGGCATCCTCGCGAATGAAGAAAGAAATGGGGGCCACACTGGTGGGAATCACGCGCCGCTGGCGGGGCGCGGCGGCGCCATCCCCTAAATTCTCGCTATGCTTTGCGTTTGCGGGATAGTCCAGTGTCGCCGGATGTGGCGATAAACGGCCCCAACCCACGGCTCCGGTCAGGCAGAGTTGATCCAGCCACCTGGGATCGTAGTCGGCCACACGGCGGGCCAGAACCTGCCGCTCCCAGGCATTGGCCGGAATCTCGAAGCCCTGCAGTTGACGCAACACCTCCAGCGTGCCCCGTTCGGCCGCAACCTGCGTTCCCGGAGCCAGGTGCTGCCACTGCAGCAACCACTGCATGAACTGCGCGGGAGTAACGGGTTCTACCTGCTTGCGCAGAGTCGCCACCGTCAGGCGGTGGATGCGCGCCAGCAACCTGCGCTCACACCATTCGGTCTCTGAGGATAAACCGCTGAAGTTTCCCCGAAGAATCGTCCCGCTGGCTTCCATGCGCAGCAGAGCCTTCTCGACATCGGAGGCCTGAAGCCCCAGCATTTCTGCGAGCTGCGATCCCGTCACTGGCCCCGAGTGCGACATCCACCCAGTGACCAGCGTCAGCAAGGCATCGTCCCTGGAGGGCGTCACCGACTCCACATCAGCCAGCCGGGGCTCGAAGCAAGATCCCGGAAACAACACGGAGAAGCTCTTCGCCCGCTCCGCAGCGACCCAGTACGGGCGTCCGTCGAGCTGCGCTCTCGCTGCCCGGCCTTCCTGCACTAGCGTGGCAAAGTAACTTTGCCACGCAGGGCCGGCAAGACTCGGGTAGGGACAGCCGCCATAGGCTGTCCGGTTTAGGGAAGCTAAACGGCCGTCGTCGGCGCCAGAAGAGGCGTTTGCGTCGAGCAGTGGTGTTCGAGCCTCGCTCGATTGGACAGCCGAGGGCGGCCGTCCCCATATGGACTCTGAGGCTTCCGGCAGCGCCACCAGCGTATGCATCACATCGTGCAGCTCATCGGCATCGCGCACGTCCGGCCAGGCCTCTTCTCGCACCTGCGCAATTGCCGCAGGATCCAGCTTGCCTACTTCTTCCAGCACCGATTGCGGAAGCACACGCCGCATCTCCACCGCGCGAGCCCGGCGCTCCTCCAGCGGAGCATCGTCGAGATAGGCATACGGATTGGCGTTGAGAATTTCGTGCGAGAACTGCGACGGCAGGGGAGTATCCACTGCCAAAGTGCGGATCCCACCTTCGGCCATTCCGCGCAGCAGTGATTTCAGACCCTCCACATCCATCGCCTCGGTGAGCACGTCTTTCATCACTTCACCCACGAGCGGGTGATCAGGAATTTGGCGGTCGCCTCCGATATTTTCAAAACATGCGGCGGCGTCGGGGAATACCGATGCCAGTAGATCGTCGGCTCGCATGCGCTGAATCTGTGGTGGAACTTTCTTGCCGTTCTGAAAGCGCAGCAAAGCCAATGCCCGGTTCGCATCCCAGCGCCAGCGCGTGCCGAAGATCGGAGAATCGAGTGCGGCCTGCTCCAGAATCGGCTGCACAGTTTCCGCCTGCAGAAAGTGAAAGACATCGCTCAGGGGGAAACTGTGCTGTTCGGCCAAAGCGATGTTGAGCCCGTTATCCGTGGCCGCCGCCTGCAATTCGAAGTTGAAGCCACGGCAAAAGCGCTTGCGCAGCGCGAGTCCCCAGGCCTTGTTGATGCGTCCACCGAAAGGCGCATGGATGACCAGCTGCATTCCCCCGCCTTCGTCAAAGAACCGCTCGGCAATGACCGTACTCTGGGTGGGCACAGCGCCCAGAACGGCCCGCCCCTGCAAAATGTATTCAATCGCCTGCTCGGCGCCGGAGTCGTCCAGACCGCATTCGTCTTTTAGCCAGCCGACGGCGGCGGCCACCTCCGGTTGGGTGGCCGAAAACCCCACTGGCGAACTGTGGGGCAGCAGATCACTGATTTTTTCCCGGAATTCACCCACATAGTGAGAGAGCTCTTCGGTACGCGCGGGAGCCTCGCCTCGCCAGAAGGGAACGCTGGGCGGCGCGCCGTGCGCATCCTGCACCAGCACTCGGCCGGAATTGGTCTCGATGCGGTGAATGATCCACGAAGTGTTGCCCAGCAGCATGATGTCGCCGCGGTTGCTCTCCACCGCAAAGTCCTCGTCCACCGTGCCCACCACGGCCCCGTCAGGTTCAGCCACCACGGTGTAAAGAGAATTGTCGGGAATCGCTCCACCACTGGTGATGGCCGCCAGCCGGGCTCCGCGCCGCGCTCGCAGCTTGCCGTATACGCGATCGCGATGCAGATATGCGCCGTAACGCCCACGCCGCGCCGCAATGCCTTCCGACAGCATCTCCAGAATCGCGTCAAAAACATCACGCTTCAGATTGCGATAGGGATACGCCCGACGCGCCAGCGCGAACAGATCGTCTTCCCGCCACTCTTCCGCCGCGCACGCTGCCACAATCTGCTGGGCCAGCACATCCAGCGGAGCTTCGGGAATCATCAGCCGGTCAAGGTCACCCTGGCGAATCGATCTCACCAACGCGGCGCACTCCAGCAAGTCATCGCGTGTGGTGGCAAAGAAGCGTCCCTTCGGAATCGCCCCACGCCAGTGCCCCGAGCGTCCCACCCTTTGCAGGGCAACCGCAATGGCCCGGCAGGAATTGATCTGCACCACCAGATCGACCGTGCCGATGTCGATGCCCAATTCCAGCGAAGCTGTCGCCACCAGCACCCGTACCTGGCCTTCTTTCAGCTTCTTCTCCGCCGCCAGCCGCAGTTTGCGCGAGAGGCTTCCGTGGTGCGCGGCCACGCTCTGTTCGCCCATGCGCTCCCCCAGATGATGCGCAATACGCTCCGCCATGCGCCGCGTATTCACAAACACCAGGGTCGAGCGGTGCTGTTCCACCAGCACAACCAGCCGGTTGTAAATCTCGTCCCACATTTCGTTGGTGGCAATTGGGCCCAATGGCATCGGCGGCACTTCGACCGCAAGATCGAGCTTTCTCTTGTGTCCGATGTTGACGATGACCGGATCCTTTTCGGGTGGCGCAGCGCTTTCAGCGCTGCGATCAAAATCGCCCTCCAGATGTGCGGCTTTAGCCGCCGAGGGCCAGGCTCCGGTCAAAAAATGCGCGACTTCCTCGATCGGCTTCTGCGTCGCCGAGAGACCAATCCGCACGGGTGGCCGCCAACACAGGGCATCAAGCCGCTCCAGCGATAACGCCAGATGCGCTCCCCGTTTGTCGTCCGCAACGGCATGAATTTCATCAACAATCAGGGTTTCCACATCGCGCAGGATGGCCCGGCTTCTCTCAGCGGTGAGCAGAATGTAGAGGGATTCGGGTGTAGTCACCAGAATGTGCGGCGGCCGCTTCAGCATGGCCCGGCGCTCGTGCATCAGCGTGTCGCCGGTGCGAACCGCGGTGCGAATTTCCGGCATCAACAGTCCGCGCTCGCCCGCCAGGGCGAGAATTTCTCCCAGCGGCACCTCCAGATTTTTTTGAATGTCGTTGCCCAGGGCCTTCAGCGGGGAAACGTAAAGCACCTCGGTGCGGTCAGCAAGATCCCCCGCCAACGCCTTACGCACCAGCCGGTCAATGCAGGCGAGAAAGGCGGCCAAAGTCTTACCGGATCCGGTAGGAGCCGAAATCAGGGTAGTCCGCCCAGCCAGAATGTGTGGCCAACCCTGCTCCTGCGGCTCCGTGGGCGTGCCGAAGCGCCGGACGAACCACTCCGCAACCAGAGGGTGGGCCCAAGTTAGGGAAGCAGGCAAGGACGGCATTGAATCATTGTAACTGGATTACCGACTTTCGCAAAATATTCGCTATCGGAGAAAGCCGGATACTCTTGTTGTGGCAAACCTGGCGGGAAAACAAAAAACCCACCGGATGCTTGCTTGGGGCGTGCTCGGGTCAGCATCCGATGGGCTACCGTTTCTCCTTACTCACCCTGTTGTTTTCAGGAGTAATTACAACCATTAAACTCCATGAAGAGGCCCAAGTTCCGTCTTTTTTTGTAAAAGTTTGTAATTTTTCTGAATTGGCCCCGTGCCCCCCACCGGGCGGCCGGACACGCCCGCTGTAGGAACGGGCTGTCTCAGTTTGGAATCACCGGCGTCTTTTCCTCCATCAATTCGGCAAAGCGTGGGTCTTTGCGCAACTGGGTGAATTCGACGTCTTTGTACACGTCTTTAAGGTCTTTGTATCCATCCTCTCTGGCTCGCCGCAGGTACTCCAGCGAACGATCGGAGAAACCCATTTTGGCGTACAGCTTGGCCACGGTGTAGTCGTAGCGGGCGCGGTCCTCAGGGCTCGGCAATTGCGCCTGCACACCCGAACGGGAGGTCCGCTCGAACACCTCGGGATCCAGTTCCAGAGCATGCTGGTAAGCGACGACTGCGGGCTCAAACTGGCGGCGGGAGAAATAAGCCGCCCCCAGATTGCTGAAAAACGAAGCCGAGGTATCGTCCTTGGCGATCGCATGCCGGTATTGCTTCACCGCCGACCGGTATTTTCTGGCTTCATAGAAAACGACGCCAAGATTGTTGTAGGCATCGGCGAACTCCCGGTCGGCGCGGATGGCCCGCTCGAAGGATTTCTTTGCCTCCCTATAGCGCTGCATCATCAGTTCGGTGATGCCAATCTTGTTCAGCAGTCGTGGATCCTCAGGCTTCTTCGCCAAAGCGGCGTCGTAGTAATCCAGCGCGTCGAGGTAAAGCTTCGACGAGCGCAACTGGTCCGCTTGTCTCTCCAGAGCGGCGGGAGTCGCGTCGGCCGCCGGCGGATCGATGGCCCGAAACAGCGGCGGAACGATCTGCACCTGGTCCGAGGAAACCTGTGCGAGCAATGGCAGGCAGAGGATCGACAGGAGACTGAGGAAAAGCAGGATACTGCGGAGAAGAGAACTCTTGCAGGACATACGCACCCCCAAATACGCGCATTCCCAGCGCCTTCATTTTGCCACAACTCGTCAACGGTGGCGGGTAAATTTTAGAGGGGCCGACCTCCGACCGGCGTCCGTCGTTGCCCGTCCAAAGTCTCAGTGTTGGGGAGTTGGGCTGTTATCCGGGGGTTTGGGCGGCGGGGGTGTTGAGGATTTGTCATCTTTGAAAAGCCCGGCGAGCTTGCCGAAAAAGCCCTTTTTCTTCTGTGGTTCCGGAGTTTGGCCGTCCTGACCGTTGGCTGCCCGAGGTGGGTTCGGCGGGGGCAACACCTTCGGATTCCCATTGAAAATCCGCGAAAAGAAGCCAGCCACGCCGTTTTGCTGGTCGCAGGTTTCGCGCGGCTCGGTGCCGGCCACGAAGGCGGCGTCGTAGTCGTCAGGACAGGTTGGCGTCGCCAGGCGGTTCGTGGCCTTATCGAGTTCAACATCGACCACGCCCGCAGGCTGCGAAAATTCCTTCATGCCGGAATATTGTGGCAGGGTCGCCGCCTTTTTCATGAACTCGGTCCAGATCGGAGCCGCGGTCTGCGCGCCACTCAGGCGCAGATCGCTGTAGTCGTCATATCCCACCCAGACGATGCACAGCAGGTTTGAGGTGTATCCGGCAAACCACCCGTCGTGCGAACTGCCCGTTTTACCCGCGGCCGGCTGCGTAAAACCGCGTAAGCGAACGGCTGTGTAGCCCAATCCGTTGTTGATCACACCTTCCATCATGCTCGTCATGAGGTAGGCGATGCGTGGGTCCAAGACCGTTTTCTGGTCTGTGCTGTAATTGGCCAGAACATCGCCCTTCGCGTTGCGCACCGAGTCCACCAAGATAGGCGAAATGCGCACGCCATTGTTGGCAAATATCGTGTACGCCCCAGCCATGTCCAGGGGCGAAGCGTCATAGGAGCCGAGCGCCATTGCCGGCGTCGGCTTCACCGAAGTGATTCCAGCGGCTCGGGCAAGATCAGCCACCTTGTCATAGCCGACTTCTTCGGCCACCTTCACTGTTGCGTTGTTCAGAGACATGGCCAGGGCGTACCGCAGGGTCACATCGCCGTGATATTCCTCTTTGTAGTTGCGCGGCTCGTAGATTTGATCGCCGTACACGAAGCTGGTGGGGGCATCAGTGACCGTCGAAGCCGGCGTGATGACGGTCTGCGAGCCGTCGAGCGCGGTGTCCATAGCCGCGGCATATACAAACGGCTTGAAAATTGATCCCGTAGGCCGCTTGGCGAGTGCATGATCCAATTGGCTCCACGCATAGTTGCGGCCGCCAACCAGGGCGAGAACCGCTCCCGTGTGCGGATCGAGAGCCACCAGCGCGACCTGAGCCGGTGGACCCGGTAAGACCTTGGTCTCGACCTTCCTGCCGACCTTCACCCGCTTGGTGCGAAGACGCGCGACCTGTTCGTCCACCAATTTCATGCCCATGTCGACCGACTGCGCCGCCGCCTTCTGCAGGTCCGGGTCGAGCGTGGTGTAGATGCGATAGGACCCGTCGTTGAGTTCGTGATCGCTGAACTTGTTAATGAGCGTGTCGCGCACCAGATCGACAAAATAAGGTGCATCGCTGGCTTCCACATTCGGAGGCGCGAGTTTCAAAGGAACAGATTTCGCTTTTTCCGCTTGTTCGCGCGTGATGGCGTGCGTCTCCACCATCGCATCCAGCACCAGGTTGCGGCGCTCCAGCGCACGTTCCGCATGCCGATAGGGAGAAAGGCGGCTCGGTCCCTGGATGATGCCCGCCAGCAACGCTGCTTCCGGCAGCGTGATGTCCTTCAGATCCTTGTTGAAGTAAGCGTGACATGCCTCGCCGAAGCCGCTGATAGCGAATGAACCGCGTTGGCCCAGGTTCACCCAGTTGGCATAGAACTCGAAGATCTGCTGCTTGTTGAATTTTTCTTCCAGCTCTTCGGCGATCAGCATTTCGGTGAGCTTGCGCCGCACTGTCTTCTCGGGGGTCAGGAAAAAACCACGGGAAAGCTGCATGGTGATGGTTGACCCGCCTTGTTCGTGGCGCTGATGGGTCAAATCGACCCAGGCGGCTTCGAACATGCGCAGGAAGTTCACTCCGCCGTGTTCGAAGAAGCGCCGGTCTTCGATGGCCAGGACCGCATTCACCATCACTTTGGGAATGTCGTTGTATTTGACGACTTCGCGTTTGGACCGCTGCTCGGAATCAAACAGCGCGGTGATCAGCTCTGGCTCAAGTTCGTAAGCGGAAAGATCGACGCCCTTGCTGACGATGCGGTCCACTTGGCCGTCCTGAATGGTAATGCGGGCCGCTTCCGGGCTGTGATAAGACTCAGGTCCGGGGCTGACCTCAATTCCATCGTTGAGAACCTTGTAGCTGCCCAGAGGTGAGGCGCCTTCCTTGTCGGAATAACCGGCCCGGCGCAGTAACAGGGCAATCTCCTGAGCATCGATTTTGTCGCCATCGTGGATGGTGCGCGGGATGGCATAGATTCTGGCCGAGTTGCCGAAAACCGGTGCACTGAAGCGCTGGGCGATGATACGGTCGTACTTGATGTAATAGTAGGAAAATAGTCCGCCCACGGCCACTGCAGCTGCGAGAAAGAAGAGCAGCCCGGCTCGCACCACGGGGTCCCGCGTGCCCTTGCGCTTTCCGGCGCCGCCATTGCCCGCGCTGTTCGGAATCTTGATCTTGATGGCCACAGCTGTTTCGAAATCGCTACGCTGGCGGAAAAACCCACCCATTCATCAGACGACGAGGCGCGCCAAAAGGTTTGAATGCCAGCTAATCTTGTGTTAGCCGGCGCTTTCCTTTTTCAGGTCCGGTAATTCCATTGTACAGCGGGGTCCTTGAAAAAGAGACCCGGACAGGCGCGGGTCTCTCGTCTGTCAACGGCCAAAAGCCGAAGTTCGGCAATGAAACGGTAGCGCGGTTGGCCGCGGTGGGTTACTGCGGGTCAGTCACCGCAAAGAAGCCGCCGGAGGTCAATGTCAGAGTGGAAGTCGGCTCCGAGAGTGTGCCACCGGATCCGACATCGAAAGCCCCCATCTGATAAGTGATGGTGTCGGTGTTGATGTTAAAAACTCCGCCGTAGACAAACAGGAAACTTCCGCTCTGATCAAGCGCTCCCAGGTCGCCCACCGCAGCATTGCTGAACGGTGAACCGGCCGCCAGAGAAAGAGTCCCACCCGAGCCGATGGCATAACCCTCGACGTCGTTAAACGCCAGCGACTGATCGTTGATACCGAAGGTGTAAACCAGATTGCCGTTGGTATTTGACTGAACGGCAAGATCCAAAGGCGAGAACTCGGTGGCGAATGGCGAACCGCTTACTTCGGCAATTGCGCCCGCATTCGCTCCGGTTTGTGTAATGCCGAAAACATAGAGGTTATCGTCATCCAATCCACTGAAACCGGCGGCCGCGCTGTTTCCCGTCGTCCCCACCAGGTATTTCCCGCTCGGCTCTCCCTGCACCTGCCACATGGGAAAGCTGAAGGGACTGCCCGGCACAGCAGTCAGGGAGCCGCCGCTGCCGATCCCGTACGCCCCGACTTCGCTTCCTGTGTGATTGCTGAACGTCTCAGTGATGTAGAGATATTTCCCAAGCCCGTCGGTCGCCAGGTTTCCCGGCGAAAAAGGAACCGAAAACGGGGAACCGCTGGCCGCAGTCAAAGTCCCGCTGCTGCCGATTTTGTAAACGTAGATTTTGTCTTGAAACGTGTCGGCGAAGAACAGCAGTGTCCCTGCCGGGTTCGTGATAATCTTTTGCGTTCCAAAGCCGGATGCCATGAAGGCCACAAATGGCGCCGCCAGAGGTGTGCCGCTGATCGGCGTCAGGCTCCCGGTGGAGCTGATCGTCCAGCCAAAGATCTGACTCGTACTGGGGTAGGCAGTGTACAAGAACTGCTTTTGCGCGACGACCATTCCAACTCCGCTGTCCGCCAGAGGAGTTGTGGGTGGGGTGTAGCTGGAGGTCGGTCCAAACGTGCTTAGGCCGCTGTCCAGAACGTAGCCATCGATCGTTCCGGTTGTGCCTGTGCCGGCCGCGTCGGCAACGAATACGAACGCCCCGGTGGAACTTGTCGGGCCTGTGCTGGTGCCAAAACCAGAACCCGAAGAGGTGCAGGAGGATGACGAGCCGAACGTGACTCCGCAATTGTAGTGGCCGCAGTCTGCCAGAAACAGCATGGCCACTATCGCTGCGCTGATGAGAAAGATGCGAACTCGCAATTTCATGAACGTCCTCCAGTCATTCGCACACCCGCAAGCAAGCCCTCAGTCGACTTCTTACAGGCGGCTCAGACACCCTGCCACACGCAAGTGAAAGCCCTCTTACCCACGCCGATAGTAGGGCCAAGGTAATGCGATGGCAACGTTACGAATGTCACTGGTCCTTTCTGCAGAACGGAACCCCGGTTCGAACGTGAAATCGAAGGAATTTCCGTCCGAACCTCGTGGCTGGTCGAAAGGCCCCCTAAGGTAGGGCGACGGACGAACCGTCGCCTTGGATCAGGTCTGGAACGTTTCGCAGACGGTCTGGCCTCAACGCTTGCTGGGGGCCTTATAGGCCTTTATTTCCGCTGTTGGGAGTAAAGTGCATTTCGAAGGAATAGAAGGGCAGGTTGATAGGCACCGAGTAATCTACGGCCACGTAGACGGCCTTCACACCAGGCGTGCTGATGTCCTGCACCGTAATCTGCTTGGGATCCAGCTGAAGACCGTGTTCCTGGGCTTTGTGCAACACATCTGTGCGGACGTCCTCGGGGGTCTTCGTCAAGCTCGCGCCATCCACCAGGGCAATATTCTGCAGGTCGTCCTGAAAGCTGTAGTTGGCGAACAGTGGCGGTGCGATCTGAAAACCAGCGATACCAGCACCTATGAGGGCAAGAAGACCGATCAGTAATTTGATAGTTCCCATGGCATAAACTGAGCCGCCAGCCAGGCGCGGCTTTCAGGCCTTGGTTCGCAGCAAACCCTTGAAAAATTCTTCGACCGAAGTGATCCTAACATCGCGCACCTCGCGAGTCGAACGCAAAACCACCTCTACAGTGCCTTCGGTAACCTTCTTTCCCACCGTGATTCTAAAGGGGATGCCAACCAGGTCGGCGTCTTTGAACTTCACGCCAGGCCGCTCGTCGCGGTCGTCGAGAAGCACGTCAAAACCCGCTACCTCAAGCCGTTCCGAGATGTTTTCAGCCGTCAACTTCACGCCCTCATCCTTCATATTGGTCGGCGAAACGACGACTTCAAATGGCGCGATCTGAGGCGGCAGCCAGAACCCGTTCTCGTCGTTCGACTGCTCGACCGCGGCGGTGAGAATGCGCTCGATGCCGATGCCGTAGCAACCCATGATGGGCATGACTTCTTTGCCATTCTTGTCGAGGACGCGCGCGTTCATGGTTTCCGAATACCTGTAGCCGAGTTTGAAGATGTGTCCGACTTCGACTGCTGTATCGATGCGCAGCGGCTGCCCGCAGTTCGGGCATGCCTCGCCAGCCTTCACCGAGCGCAAATCGGCGTATTCCGTCGGATGAAAATCCTTCCCCGGCGTGAGATTCTTCACGTGATAGTTCTCTTTATTCGCGCCCGCAATCAGGTTGCTGCGCCCTTGGAGAGCTTTATCGACGAGCAGCACCGGACGGTCGAAGTCGCTGAGAGCGGTAGCCCAGTTGATGCCCATCGGCCCCAGATATCCCGCCGGCGAATGGAACAACGCAAGAATTTCGTTTTCCTCCATCGGCCGTGTCGCCACTGCAACCGTGGCATTGAGCTTGGCTTCGTTCAATTGGTGATCGCCGCGCATCAGGACAACGATCGCGCGCGATTTCGTCTTGCCTTTTTCGACTTTCTGGTCGGCCATCAGGGCAAGCGTTTTGATTTTGTTCTTGGGCGAAACACCCAGGAATTTCGCAACGTCTTCAATCGTCTTTTGCCCCGGAGTGTGCACTTCCACGGGCCTGCCATCACCTTCCGGTTTCAAGTCTTCGACCGCATCGAGGCGCGAAGTCGCCTTCTCCATGTTTGCTGCGTAATCGCAGCCGTCGCAGCTCACAATATGGTCTTCGCCTGCCGGCGTGCGCACCATGAACTCGTGCGACTCCTTGCCCCCCATCGCGCCCGAGTCGGCCTCGACCACCATGTATTTCAACCCACAGCGGTCGAAGATGCGGCAGTAGGCGTCGTAGTGCTTGCGATAAGAAACATCGAGACCGGCGGCATCGATATCGAAGGAATACGAGTCCTTCATCATGAACTGCCGCACGCGCAGCAAACCCGACTTCGGCCGCACCTCGTCGCGAAACTTGGGGGCAATCTGGTACCAGATCTGCGGCAGCTGCTTGTAGCTGCGCAGCTCCTTGCGCGCGATTTCGGTCATGACTTCCTCTTCCGTCATGCCGAGCGCGAGATCGGCGCCCTTGCGGTCTTTCAGGCGAAACAGGTTATCGCCCACAGCTTGCGGCCAGCGCCCGCTGGCCTCCCACAACGCAAGCGGGTGCAGCGCGGGCAAGTAAAATTCCTGCCCGATCTTGTCCATCTCCTCGCGAACGATGGCCGTGATCTTGTTGCACGAGCGATTGCCGAGAAAAAGCTGCGAGTAAATCCCAGCCATCAACTGGCGGATATAGCCCGCTCGCACCAGAAATTTGTGGCTGGCGACTTCGGCATCCGCCGGCGCCTCGCGCAGAGTAGGAATGAAGAGTTCGGACCAACGATGCATAGGCTTTTAGTACCGAGTCGCGAGTAACGAGAGACAGGCGCCCGCGGATTCAGCAGGGGAAACGGATATTGTACGTGGAAGCGCCCAGGTCGCGCTACGACCCCGGCGCGCGGACTAAGAAGTGCCATCAAGTAGACCCTGCGCGAAGGATTAGAATTTCCGTCCGAGGTACTTTACGGATATGACTTCAACTGGCACCTTGGCATGGTCGGACGAGCTGGCGTTTCAAGTGGCTGTGATCCAGGGCCGGGCGCCGAGTACATCCGGCGTCTATGAGATTCTCCAATCGACCGAGTATCAAAGATATCGAGGAAGCGCCAGGACCCTGAAGATCGGGATGTCGGAAGCGAGCCTCCGGAAGGAACTCCTAAATCACCTCGTTCGCCACACTGCCGCGAACCGACTGACGAGGGTACGCAATGCTCACGGATTGCAGGTCACTTTTCGCTTCGCCTGTCTTCCACCTGAAGAGGCAGGTGAAGCGGAAAAGCGGTTGCTGCGGGACATCGAGGACACCCATTGGGAGTTGCCTCTGCTGAATTCCACACGTGGATACAAACGCGGGGCCGATCGCCATTACTGCAAGTAGAGTCCCTAGCAAGTGCTGGTATATATCTTGACTGGGGCATGGAACAGACCCGACTGAATAGGGAACTCGGGAATTGGCGGACTAGAGAACCTGCGTCACGTCCTTCGTCCAGGTGGGGCTCAGAATCATCAGCAGCTTCATCGCGATTTCTTTGGGCAGGCGGATCGCAATCTCTTCCTCGGTGTTCTCCGCGACTGCGGCGATGTAGACCGGGGCGCCAGTCATCTGGCCCTGCACCGTTTCTCGCTCGGCAAGTTCCCAATAGATGTGGATAATTCTGCCTTCACTTTCGCCATACCAAATCGACGATCGAGTACTCATGAGCTCCCCTGAACCATTATCGACGGAAGTGCGGGCGGGCATCACCGCAGGCCAGCCGGGCGACTGTCCCCCTGAACTCCTGCAGATCACGCCGTCAGCTGCTTCAGAATCTCTTTCCCCAGCTTCTGCGCTTCGCCGAAAAATTTCTGATATTCGACGAACTTACGATTCAGCTCCAGCGATTGATCGGCGGAGAGATGCTTGCGCAGCATCATGTCGCGCACGTGCACGGGGTTCGGCAAGGTTGCGTCTTCAGTGAGTTCTTCCAGAGCCGTGTTGGGATCGTAGTGATACATAGACCACCTTCAGACCAGTTCGGTCGTCCACAGATCGTGCAGATGCACAATCCCTTTTAATCTTCCAGATTCGTCTACCACCATCAGTGAGGTAATTTTCTTTTCTTCCATCAGAGCCAGCGCTGTGGCCGCGAACTCCGCGGCCGCGATCGTCTTGGGATTTTTCGTCATGCACTCACCGGCGGCGAGATCAAGCACATCTTTGCCACGCTTCTCCAGCAGGCGCCGCAAATCTCCATCACTGATGACGCCCACCAGCTTTTCGCCATCCACCACCGCTGCCACCCCCAGCTTTTTGCGTGACATTTCGTAAATCACATCGGGCATCTTGGTTTTCGGCGTTACGCGCGGCAGCGCGTCGCCGGTGTGCATTAGCGCACTCACGCGCGCCAACTTCTTTCCCAGCTTTCCACCCGGATGCAAATTGGCAAAATCTTCTTCTTTGAATCCGCGTTTTTCGCTAAGCACCACCGCCAGCGCATCTCCCAAAGCAAGCATCGTCGTGGTTGAGGCGGTCGGAGCCAATCCCAACGTGCACGCTTCTTGATCAATTGAGCAATCGAGCGCTACATCGGCCGCCGCGGCTAAAGTCGAGATCGTTCGAGCTAAAGGCGCCGTACGCTCGGCGTTTCTCGCGGAGTGGGCGTCGCAGATCTCATCCCCCGTCATCGCGATCAGCGGCACACGCAATCGCTTGATGGTCGCCAGCAGGGCGAGAATTTCTTCCGTCTCTCCCGAAGCCGAAAGCGCCAGCACCACATCTCCACGCACCACCATACCTAAATCGCCATGTAGCGCCTCGACTGGATGTAGATACAATGCCGGCGTTCCGGTCGAACTCAAGGTCGCGGCGATCTTGCGTGCGATCAATCCGCTCTTGCCCATGCCAGTGACAACCACGCGCCCTCCGCAACCGTACATCAATTCAACCGCCCGCTCGAACGCGGCCGCCATCGGACCCGCAATGCGGTCAGCCAGAGCCCGCAGGGCTTCGGCTTCGATGCGCACCACGTTCTCGCCCATACGTTTCATGAAGAGAAAATGTTAGCAGAAGGTATGCAGTCACGAAGAGAACTTCCAGCGTGTCAGAAGTGATCTTCGCCTGTCTCCGGGGCCGCCTGCGGGGGAAGCCGCTTCTGCCCCAACACGGCGAGCCCCCTCGACTGAATCAGACGGTCCCAGGGACCGGCTTGCCAGTTGTCGCGGGTCGGTTCCACAGACCGCCACTTGGGCAGCGTCAAGAACAGATTTCGTGCGGTTGCCTGCACATAAGGTTCGTACATTGAGCGCAGCGTTGCCAGCTTATCGTGCGCCGCTTCATTGTTGCTCAGCTGCAGACCAGCGGTGGCCAGGATCGCCCGCATCGACTCGAATTCTGCATCCGGCAAGCGGTCGGGCGCATCCGGGTCATAGCGTGCATTCACCACCTGTGCCAGATCCACCGCCGCGTGCCGCGCCATGGCGAACGTCAGCTTCGCCTGTCCCGGATTGAAATCCTCGATCCCGGCCAGAATCAGCGACGTCACGTCCAACACCAGCGTCAGCGCTCCCAGCCACGACTGATTGCTGTGCTGCGACCGGAAGAAGGTCAACACGGGATACGAAATCTGGCTCTCGAGCAACTCGCCAGCCCAGCGCTCCCACTCCCGCAAGGCATTGTCGACAACAGCTTGATCGATGCTTGACTTGCGGTATCTCCCCGCCAGGCGGACCAGCAGTTGCTCCGCCGTCGGCGGGGAACCGGCGCGCGCATCCAGCATGGAAATCTGAATCTCCCGCCGCGAAAACGAAGAATAAACCACCGGGATGTATCCGATCACAACACC